>Ga0364865_10150_pt2 | contig 8002 bp, 10 predicted proteins | sample SorcelAu500001C7_FD_206919 | JGI IMG/M metagenome (GOLD analysis project Ga0364865, IMG submission 206919) | Enriched cells from Trout Bog Lake Hypolimnion, Wisconsin, USA - BchlTB.Aug13.5000.01.C7 | ecosystem: Environmental > Aquatic > Freshwater > Lake > Hypolimnion/Profundal zone | place: USA... | reverse complement strand
GATTGACATCGGCAACATGATCCACAATTTTGCGATTCGTTTCTTCTGGGACGCGCTGATCAAAGCAACGGTTACCGGCTTCCATGTGAAATATCGGAATAAGGTTGTTTTCCAGTTCTTTGGTAATGCTGGAAGATTGCAGGGTATTGATAACTTATTAAATGCCATTGAACTGGTAACGGACCCTCGTGCCGCTTTTCTATTTATCGGCGAGGGTTCAGAGTTCGGAATGATTCAAAAGTTTGCCAAAGCGCATCCACAATTGCCCATTGCTCTAATTGCTAATGCAGACTTAGGCAGTCGAAATGAGGGTTTAGCTGCCTGCGATGTAGCCATAGTTTCTTTAATAGCAGGAATGCAAGGTATCGGCGTACCAAGCAAAAGCTACTTTTCTCTAGCGGCTGATCGCCCCATATTAGGAGTGGTCGATGCGAATTCAGAAGTGGCGCAGATGATTCAGCAATATGAAGGTATTGGTTGGCACTGTGATCCAGATGAGCCTCAAGAATTAGCCGCCCTAATCGATGCAATTTGCAAGATAGACTTGTCTTTAAATATTGGCAAGGCTAGGACATTGATGGAGTGGCAATACGACGAAGCACCTGCCATTGTGAAGTATATTGAAAGTCTCAAACTCGTATTAGGTGCTAGCAATTAATGATGGTAAATGCCACATCGATCCCGCAGTGTGTTTTAGTGACTGGCGCAAATGGCTTTGTGGGATCCCATGTAATTGATGCGCTTCTAAAGGCTGGATATTTCGTTAAAGCGGTAGTGCGTAATACTTGGAGTAATACCCCTCAGGGCGTTGAATTAATTGTTGCTGATATATCTTCGCCAGTTGATTGGAGCAATGCCCTTCGTGATGTAACAACCATCATTCATTTGGCTGCCAGAGTTCATCAAATGAATGAATCACCGCAGATGGCGCTTGAGGAGTATAGAAACATCAATACAGACGCTACCCTAGAGTTAGCGGAGCAAGCAGCTAAGGCAGGTGTAAAAAGATTTATTTATTTGAGTACCGTAGCGGTAAATGGGGCCTTTACTGAGCCAGGTGAATACTTTACCGAGCAGTCGGAATCCAAGCCAAAAAGCTCCTATGCGATTAGTAAGTATGAGTCTGAATTAGGGTTGCAAAAATTAGCCCTGCAATATCCGATAGAGGTGACGATGATTAGGCCTCCCATGGTTTATGGAAAAAATGCACCTGGCAATTTTTCGAGATTGGTATCTCTGGTTAAAGCTGGTATTCCACTTCCCTTCAGATTGGCCAAAAATCCAAGAAGTTTTATCTTTATTGAAAACTTGGCGAGCTTTATATTGGTCTGTGTTGAGCATTCTGCTGCTGGCAATGAATTATTTCTTGTCTCTGATGATGATGATCTTTCCCTTTGCGTCTTAATTTGTCAAATTTCTAAGAATCTTGAGCTAAGACCTAGAGTGTTTTCGCTCCCTGTGAGGTTACTTGAAGCGGTTTTGATAGTCCTGGGGCAGAGAGCTTTGGTAAATCAGCTACTCAAACCTATGAGAATTAACATTTCTAAAGCTCGCGATTTGTTAGGGTGGGAGCCGCACTATAGTTCATTTTTTGGATTGAATAATTCAGTTAAAAAATGAGTTAGCGATTTAAATATCTTGACATCATGTTCCTAGGCTTGGAGCTTTACAATAAAGAAGATGAAGCGATTTTTTGATCTTATACTCAGCTTTTTAGCGCTGGCAATATTCTCCCCGCTAACTGTCCTACTCGCCCTGATCGTTCTAATAACATCTAGGGGGCCTTCTCTGTACTGGTCTAACCGCGTAGGTAGATTTAACATCATATTTAAGATGCCAAAATTTCGTACGATGCAAGTTGGTACTCCCGCAGTAGCAACCCATCTCTTTTCTGACTCAGGTCAATACTTAACGCCAGTGGGTTCATTTTTACGAAAATCAAGTCTAGATGAGTTGCCACAGCTATGGAGTATTTTAGTTGGCGATATGAGTTTCGTTGGGCCTCGCCCAGCGCTATTTAATCAAGATGATTTGATTGCCTTGCGAACCCAATATGGGGTTGATAAGTTAGTACCAGGATTAACTGGCTGGGCGCAAGTAAATGGTCGCGATGAAATATCTATCCCCGATAAAGTGCAGTATGAGGTGGAGTATCTTCAGAAACAGTCTTTTTGGTTTGATCTGAAGATATTGGGCTTAACCTTTCTAAATGTGGTTCGGCGAGCCGGAGTTTCTCATTAAGTTATGAGTCTGGCGTTATTTTTCAGACTTTTACTGTGCCACTCGCATTGACTAGATAGTTTTTAACCCAGAATTAGTAATTTTGAGTATATTTTTAGATAAGAGTGGTTAACCTGCGTCATTCACACCCATGCCCCCTTTCATTTGGCTATGTAATTTATAATCAAACTCGTGCCAATTAATGCAACTAAACAGTCGCTATTAAACCTGCCTCGCTCAGTTAAGAGAGGTTTAGTGATGTACTGCGATGTCCTGATTTGCGCATTCAGTGTTTGGCTTGCCTTTGGGCTTCGCTTGGATCACTGGGGTCATTTTCAAGGCCAGCAGTGGATGGTACTCATTGCCGCTATTGGTTTTTCATTTCCCCTCTTTATTGCTTTTGGCTTATACCGAGCTATTTTTAGATATGTTGGCTCAGCAGCCTTTTTATCTATAACCCGTGCTTTCATTATCTACACCAGCATCATTTTCGGTATATTTACACTCATTGGAGTGGATGATGTGCCTCGCTCAATTGGGATCATTCAACCAATCTTATTGTTTATCGGAATTGGTGCAAGCCGATATTTTGTTCGTTATTGGTTAGGTAGCATCAGCAATGTTGAAAAGGCATTTCACCGAGCTCAACCTGTTGCGCTGATTTATGGCGCCGGCTCAGCAGGTCGTCAATTGGTATTGGGCATATCTAGCAATAAGGAAATGTTGGTCAAAGGTTTTATTGATGACGATCCCCATCTGCAGGGAAGTACGATCAATGGAATTTCTGTGTATCCCAATGCGGGCTTGCAAGATCTTATCCATCGACTCGATATTACGGATGTGCTCCTGGCTATTCCTTCTGCTAGCCAAAATCGCAGAAGCGAAATTATCGCCTCATTAAATGGATGTGGCGTACGTGTTCGCACCTTGCCTGGACTCATTGATTTGGCCTCAGGTCGGGTCAGAATTTCAGACTTACATGATTTGGACATGAATGACTTACTGGGAAGAGCGGTTGTTCCGCCTGAAGTAGGGCTACTAGAAAAAAATATTCGCAACCAAGTTGTTTTGGTCACGGGAGCGGGTGGCTCGATTGGTAGTGAGCTATGCCGTCAAATTATTAAATTTTCTCCTAAATCATTAATCCTGCTTGATAGTAGTGAGCACTCCCTCTATTTAATCTATGAGGAATTAAAGAGGGTTATTACCGGGTCTAATGGGAATCATTTGGCGAATGGCGGTAATGACAAAGCTTTGCTGCCTACCCCAGTTTTGCCAATCAAGTTGGTGGCTTGCTTAGCTTCAGTTCGAGATAGCGATTTGCTGCGAAAGATCTTTAGAGCTCATCAGCCAAATACGGTCTTTCATGCGGCAGCTTATAAGCATGTTCCGTTAGTGGAGCAAAATCCTGCTGAAGGCATTCGGAATAATGTTTTTGGAACATTCACCTGTGCTCAAGCGAGTTTAGAGTGTGGTGTAAGCAATTTTATTTTAGTGAGCACTAATAAGGCTGTTAGACCAACGAATATCATGGGTGCCAGCAAGCGCATTGCCGAGCTGGTTTTGCAGGCAATGGCAGATATTAAAGATGATCATTCAACCAATTTTTCGATGGTGCGATTTGGTAATGTGCTGGGCTCATCAGGGTCTGTGGCACCGCTGTTTAGTGCTCAAATTGCGGCAGGCGGCCCCATTACTCTGACGCATTCTGAAGTGACGCGTTATTTCATGACTATTCCTGAAGCGGCGCAGTTGGTGATTCAAGCCAGTGCAATGGCTGTTGGGGGTGATGTCTTTGTATTAGACATGGGTGAGCCCGTGCGCATTCATGATTTGGCCGTCAAGATGGTGTATTTATCAGGCCTATTGGTTAAGGATGAAGCTCACCCTCATGGCGACATTGAGATTGCCGTCACTGGTTTGCGCCCAGGGGAAAAGCTCTATGAAGAGCTCCTGATTGGTGATAATCCACAGCCAACGGCTCACCCCAAAATCATGAAGGCGCATGAAGAGTTCTTGTCTTGGGGTGAGTTACAGCAAAAGCTTGAAAAACTTAATGTTGCCTTGGATGCATGTGATGCTCAGTTGATTAGAGGCATGCTCAAAAAGTTAGTGCCTGGCTACCAGCCTAACGGCGATGCAGTAGATTGGAATGGGGGGGGGGAATTCCTAAACCATGAGCGCCCTATTTAAGATGGATTCTTGCACTATGATCTTGATGCTTTTCTGAAATGGCGATGGATCATGTCAGTTAAGACATTTCTTTTTGAGCTTAAGCAATTTTTCATAGATTCATTCTCAGACCCCGTATATCAAGATGGGGTTTTGTATTTCATCATTGAAGAACTGCCTAATCCGAGGGATTCAGGAGTCTTCAAAATTCTATGCGGTAGTACTCAGATTGCTTTAGATGCGGTTACTCTAGATGAGCCTGGAGTTGTTATTGCCAATGAGCTCATTGGCCTACATGCCGCCACTATTCGTAAGTATCCATACCAAAAAATTGAATATGTGAATATTGCACCTTGGGCTCAGGCAAAAATTGAAGCTCGTATGGCAAGGATTGGCTTGAAGTTCTAGCGGGTGCAAGCAAGTGCGCAGAGTTATTTTGACTTTGCTGGTGACTGCAATTCATAGCTAGTACTCCGACCCCCAGAATCCGATTTCACTAAAGCGCCACGCTCCAATAAATCAGTGATATCTCGTAATGCAGTATCTGGGGAGCACTTGGCAATAATGGCCCATTTGCTGCTGGTGAGTTTTCCATCAAACCCATCGAGTAATTTATTAAGTAACTTGATTTGCCGTTCGTTCATTGGTGTTCCAGACCAGCGCTGCCAGAAATTGGTTTTGACAAGTGTTGTGGAGAGCGCAGCTTCTGCAACTTGAATGGCAGACAGCAGGCTACTTAAAAACCAACTTAGCCACTGCGTTACATCAGGCGTTCCTTTTTGGGTTTTCTCAAGGAGCTCATAGTAGTTTTTACGATCACGTCCAATTTGTGCTGATAAGCTATAAAACCGCTGTGATGATCCGTCAGAGCGAGCCAAAGCCATATCACCAATGGCTCGTGCAATACGACCATTGCCATCATCAAAGGGGTGCAGAGTTACAAACCAAAGGTGAGCTAAGCCTGCTTTAATAATCGGATCATCTTGCTGATCCACATTGAACCAGAGTAAAAACTGCAGCATTTCTGGTTCCAGAAATGCTGCGGGCGGCGCTTCAAAGTGGACCTTTTGCCGACTGACGGGGCCTGAAACAACTTGCATGGGTCCTTGAGCATCATCGCGCCAAGTGCCAACCAATATTTTGGATAAGCCGCTATGACCCGTCGGAAAGAGGGCGGCATGCCAAGCAAAGAGTCGTTCCTGCGTTAAATTTTTCTGATGGTGCTGGGTAGCGTCGAGCACCATATCGACTACACCATCGATGTGACGGTCTGCTGGAGCCAAGGCCCCGATATCGATGCCTAGCCTTCTTGCAATGGATGAACGTACCGAGCCTGGATCGAGTTTTTCACCCTCGATCTCGCTTGTTTTGAGCACATCTTCAGTGAGTACTCGTAAGGATTCTTGATCACGTAAGCCGATACCTACATGATGCATGCGACCTAGCAGACGCCCTTGTGCCTGATACACCTGGGTCAGCAAACCAGTGAGTTGCTTGAGCTCGTATTCCCAATGAGGCCATTGGGGATCTTCCCAAATGTATTTTTTAAATCCGCTATTCATGCGGAGATTATAGGATGTATTCACCGCAAAGTCTATTATTCTCCGCATTTATTGCAGAGAATAATAGGTCTAATCGCCGCATCACAGCAAAATGATTGACCAAGTTGTAGTGATAATGACTAAGTGAGCCATTTTTAACTTACTTAAATGTATTTACAAAAAGACTTGTGTTATAGTTTTTTGTATGTATAATTTGCTAAGTGGAGATTACTTACGACCTAACAAAAAATGCCAAGAATATTTCTGAGCGTGATTTGCCGTTTAGTAAGGTCGCTGATTTCCAGTGGGATTCTGCAATCTTTACAGAGGATGTGCGCAAGGACTACCCTGAGAGCAGATTCATAGCGGTTGGCTATCTTGATGATCGTTTGCATGTGCTGTGTTTCTCGGAAACGGATTTAGGAATTCGAGTAATTAGCTTTCGCAAAGCAAATAAAAGAGAGGAAAAGGGTTATGAAAAAGACATTAGCACTAACGAATAAAGACGGTGAAGTACGTGAGCTCACTGGCGAAGATCTACGCTCATTTAAATCAGCAAAAGATGTTCTGCCGCCTTCGCTACTGAAAAAGCTAGGCGTTCGCGGAGTACAAAAAGCCCCAAAGAAAATTGTCACAACCATTCGGCTATCACCTGACGTTCTGGAGAAGTTTAAGGCTACTGGTGATGGCTGGCAGACCCGTATCGATACTTCTTTACGTCAATTTATTAGTGAACATCCAATTCCTAGCTAGACTAGATTTGGGGTGGTAACTTTATGCAATTTGAGATGACTCATTTTGTTGTCATATCCAAAAGTTAAATATGCTCTACATACCTCATCACAGTATCGGACTTAGACCATCTCCCTCGTTGCATCATGATTGGCATGCTTGCCCCAGAGCTCAGTAAATCTTGTGCCGCACCTACTCGCATGGAGTGACCACTAATTCCCTTTATGACTGATTCATCTAATCCGGCTGCTCTGGCAATTCTCTTGTAGATGCGATTTATCTGACCGCCCCCAAGATGTGGTGATATATCTCCGGAGCGTGATATTCCGGTTAAGAGCTTTTCTTGCCCCGCAGGAAGCTCTTTCATCCAAGCTATTAATGCAAGATGCGCTCTTTCACTTAGACGCAGCCATTTGCCCATGGAGTCTTGATCTGTTTTGCTTTTTCTGAGCAGAATTGAAGTGCTCTCAATACCATTTTTAATGGTTATCTTGACGTCTTTAACTTGCAGTGAAACTAACTCACTGCGCCTACATAGGGTATCGTAAGCGACAAGTAATAAAGCTTTATCTCGCAGGCCTCTGATGGAATCATTGGTAGCCAAGAGCATCTGATCTAGGATATCTAGATTAATGCTGCCCGCTTGTTTTGCAGAGCGCCCTAGTTTGCGATGCATCCTTCGCATTTCAATGGTGACATCAGGATCCTTAGTGGGATCATCCATGCGGTTGAGTTTATGAATCGTGGATATTCCACAGATCGCGCGCCGAATACCTGCTGAACTTCGCTTGTCATTAGAAAGCTTAATGATGAAGTTGGCGATAGACAAGGGTAGGGTGGGTAATGATTCCTCATTGCAATCTTCGCAAAATTGGATGAAGGTATTAAAGTCGGCCCTATAGGCTCGAATGGATGCATATGCGTAGGCACCCTCAATTTTCTCAAGGGTATTAGCCAATAGCTCTCTAGGATCAATTCTGATTTTTAAGTCGTTCAGATTTGCATGGGTTAATGCTGATGCATTGTTTGGTAGGTTCGTCATATATGGCTTTCTGTGGTCGGGATGGTTTACTTCTGGGTTTTCGGATACTTCTAGACAAAAGTCTTAATACTGGGCAAAATCTTACTTCTTATGCTTTTTTATCTCCTTATTAATAAATAATTATGGTAAATAAGTAATTAATACTAATTATACAGCAAATATATCTTGATTACAAGCAATCAAATTCGTGCGGCGCGCGCCATGCTCCGGTGGAGTGGGAAAGATTTAGCGGAAAAAACAGGACTGGGTTTTTCAACCCTGATGCGTCTAGAGTCTTTGGAGGGCGTTCCAGGTA
>Ga0364865_10164_pt1 | contig 10446 bp, 14 predicted proteins | sample SorcelAu500001C7_FD_206919 | JGI IMG/M metagenome (GOLD analysis project Ga0364865, IMG submission 206919) | Enriched cells from Trout Bog Lake Hypolimnion, Wisconsin, USA - BchlTB.Aug13.5000.01.C7 | ecosystem: Environmental > Aquatic > Freshwater > Lake > Hypolimnion/Profundal zone | place: USA... | reverse complement strand
ATCCGGAGTCATACTTACAGCAACGGCAAAGGAGAGACGACCGTACATACCGCTTGAGTATGTGCGAACTGGAAGGTCGATAAAACCATCTGGCAAGGCAGCAAAATCCGCGATCTCATCCGTCTTGTTGCTGATCTCATCCATGTTGAGTCCAGATGCCAAGCCACCCAAGATGATGTTGTCGCGTCCTGATAGTGCAGGGTTAAATCCAACGCCGAGAGCGAGCAGGGTTGAGATCTTGCCGTTGACAACCACTCTACCGTCGGTAGGCGAAAGGATTCCGGCGATGCAGCGCATAAGAGTTGATTTACCGGCTCCATTTGAGCCCACAATTCCCAGCACTGAACCATGAGGCACATCGAGCGTCATATGTTTGATCGCTTCAATGGTGCGGGTGCGTTGCTTCTGTTTCATGCTGGCACGCATTACCGCATTCTTGAGGGTGCGCTTTGCTTCAAGACTTACCTTGTAAGTAATGGAGAGGTCCTCGATGCGAATAGCCAGATCTTCTGGCATAACGAGTGGAGATTTAGATACGGATGGCAAAATCGCGCTCCCTTGAGATGAAGAAGTATCCGCCGATCAAGATCGACGCGCCTGCCCAAAATACGCAGCCGACTAAAGTTTCTTTGTTCAGTGTTTCTCCACTTACCCAAACTCTTGAGGTCGCATTTAAGACCGGTCCGAGTGGATTTACCCAGAGAAGAATTTTCATATGTCCGCGCAGGCTGTTTGGAAGCCAGAGGACGGGGGAGAGGTACATCCAAATTCTGGTGATATATGTTAAGAGTTTATTGGTGTCACGGAAATACACATTGAGGGTTGCAAATACCAGCGCCAAACCAAATCCCGTCAATCCAGTGCAGATCAGAATGAATGGAATCCAGAGGAAGTGCCAGGTCCAGCCTGGGACGATCGTTGTGGGGTAAGCCCACTTACCCGCAACCAAAATGAAGATGTAGACCGGAATGGTTGGAAGGAATTGTTGGAATGCCTGAATGGCGCAGGAAAATGGAAGGAGCGCGCGAGGGAAGGCTTGATTGAGAATCAATCGCCCACCCATCGTGATTGAGAGCGCGCCAGCTGTAACACAGTTCTGAGCGAAGTAGAAGGTAAAGAGCCCAATCAAGAGATGATCTAGACGGGTGAGGCCGGGAAGCGTGCCGCCGGGGCGAATGATGGTGACCACGAGGTAGTACACAAAGCCCAAAAGCAGTGGATTCAGAACGAGCCAAACTTTTCCGAGCCGTGAATCTAGGTATTCCGCCTTGTCATTGAACCTTGCCAACTCAGTGGCAAAGGCGCGCCGCGTCCAAAATTCCTTGATGTAAGGGATGAGAGGTGGCAGAGAGGCACGGTGTGGCTCGAAAACCTGGATCTTGGGGACGAAATTTTCGTTCACGGGCATAGGGGTAAGTGTGCCATCCCAAGGGGCTCTCTATGCACAGGCCCGAGTGTGAGCCTGAACGCGCCCCAGCCCCAGCCTGCAGAATCCCCACATTCGGGCGGCTATCAACCGCCTCTCAGCATGACCTTCTCGAAGGCCATCGCTAGGACGATGTGTAAGAACCACGAATCTAACTATGAATCTAAATATGAAAGGTGAAAATCCAGATGGATCAATTCCAGAAGAAGGCGGCCCTTACCGGGGTCGGTAAGAGTTGGCTCGCGAGAACCCTTGCGGTAGCCGTTATCGGGGCGATCGGCTTACCAGCCATTGTTCAAAGCAGCGCCGCCACAGCCGCTGTAGCCGCCACTGCCGCCAAGTCGCGCGTGGTGCGCCAGAGCGCACCAGTTAAGAAAGCGTTAGCAAAGAAGGCACCAGTCAAGAAAGCACCAGTCAAGAAAGCACCAGTCAAGAAAGCACCAGTCAAGAAGGCACCAGTCAAGAAGGCACCAGTCAAGAAGGCACCAGTCAAGAAGGCACCAGTCAAGAAGGCACCAGTCAAGAAGGCACCAGTCAAGAAAGCCGCGTCTCGTACAGCCACCGTTAAGAAGAGTTCTACCGGCGCTAAAACAGTGAAGAAAATTGCCGGTCGCTCAACAGGTGTTAAAAAGAGCATCGGAGCAAAATCATCTAGATCGATTCATAAAGTTGCGAAGCTGGGTGCACAGAGCGCCGCAGTGGCAGCAGGGACAGCAGCAGGGGTTGCCGTCTCCAAGAATCTCTCCCATAAGTTGGCCAACGAGAAGGCGGCAACTGGATCTGACACTAAAGCAACAGATACGACAACAGCCGCAGGTGCAACCAACTCTTCGACAACAACAACCACACCGGAGACAAAATCCCAGAGCGATTCTGCGAAGTCCGCAGAGGGTTCAGTGGGTTCAGAGGCGGTTAAGGCCGATGCAGCAGGAGCTGCAAAGGTGAGCAATGGCTCTTCAAAGAGCACAAAATCTAGCAAGGCTCCCAAGGCTAATAAGCCCACGAAGGGAACTTCCGCTAAGCCGATGAAGAAACTTCGTATGCGTCGCCTGCATGTAGAACCTTAATTAGTTCAAAGTTGGGCTGGGTCAATTTGGGGCAATCCAGTGATTCTGGTGATCAATGCGATGTGAAGATTGATTATCAAATTACGAAATTTGATGGCTAACCTGCAAGCCGTTGAACACCCGAGCAGATTGACCCTTCCAATTTTAGATCAAATTCAAGGCAAATGGGCAGCAAATTGACAGCAACTTTGGCGAGCTTCCCCTTGTGGGGGTTATCGATAGGGAGTAACTTCTTTTCATGGAGATCATCTTTCATACACGCAATGCAGTTTTAGCAGAAGATTTTCGTTCCATCGCTTCAGATAAGCTTCAAACGCTGCAACGATTTGGTGTGGTCTTGGACGGAATCAAAGTCGAGATAATCCACGAATCAAATCCCCGTTTTGGGAAGACCTCCCATCTAGTGACTCTGACATCTCATGGAAGTGGTCCATTTGTTAGGGGAGAGGGACAGGCATTTAATGACCTGGCGGCATTTGATCAAGCGGTTAAAAGTATTGAATTGCAATTACGCAAGGCGCATGAACGTCTTAAAGATTATGGGCACCAGTCGCTTCGCGAAGCGAGAGGCTGAGAGTCTCGACAAATAGCTCGATAACACGGGTTAGTAATTTGCTCCTTGGGGATAGCCACCTAGGAGATACTTAAGCCATGAAGCGAATCATCAATGCGCTCAAGGCGGTAAGACGTTTTTTCTTGCGAAGAAAAGCGATCTATTTAGCCTGGCGAGTTCGATTCGATCGCGAAACCAGGCTTCGTTATCTTTCGTTCAAACGTCGGTTAAAGAGATTCTTTGGATCTCCGTTCAGGTATAGACCGAGCTTTCTCATCGGGCCCACCAATTCAGCTAATCAAGCCACTCTCTGGGCACAGGCTTTAACCAAGGCCGGCCTGCCCTCGCAATCTCTCAGAATTTCAGGAGAACCTTCGAAGGAATGGTTCACCACCGATTACGCGCTCTCGCGAGAGGAATGGACTGAGTTCGCGCGGCGCCAACAACTTGCTGATGTAGTTGCCTCTACGAAAGAGATTGTGCTCTTTGAATCGCTAAGACCAGTCTTTCGACTTCAAAACGAGAAAGATGGCAGAAATTTAATTCTTGAAGATTTCGAATTGATGAAGTTGATCGGCAAGAAGATCGGCGTTGTATTTCACGGTAGTGATATCCGAGATACTGCGGCCCACGCCGCTCGGAACTCTTTCTCGCCCTTCCACAATGAGAGTCCAGAGTTGGAACAATTGCGAGCTCGGACTGCAGCGAACAAAGCACTACTCCCTGAAATTAGAGCGCGGAAGATTCCAATATTTGTCACCACAAAGGATTTATTTCTCGATCTTCCAGATGCGCATTGGTTACCTGTCACAATCGATTTTGAAAAATTCCACAAAGTTGCAATGGAATCGCCCATTTATCCAGATCCGCAAGCACCTCTCCGTGTGCTCTTTTTGCCAAGCCGATCCTGGCTGAAATCGGCAGATCTCATTGAACCAGTCTTGTTGCGCCTTCGCGATGAAGGTGTGATTAGTTACCACAGTTACCTAGCTGCGGGGGAGAGCCTCACTCATGATCAGGTGCCTAACGCGATCGCACAAGCAGACCTTGTGATTGATCAATTTCTGGGAGTAATTGGAGTCTTTCCAATAGAAGCACTCGCTGCTGGTCGTTTAGTTATGAGCTATGTACCTGAAGAGGCGGGCGAAGTTCCCATCATCAATATCACTCCAGATACGCTCGAATCAGAAATTCGAAGAGTCGCAAGAGATAAGCCACGTCCCAAGGCCGGTATCGATTATGCGCGTGAGTGGCACGATGGCCGCGAAAGCCTCTTAGCGCTTGCCGAAGTTTTTGGTTTTAAGATCCAATAGTTTTTGCATTTAAGAACTTTTCGTCTCTTATTAGGGGAGCGGGCCAATATATTTGCGATACCCCTTCTCCCAATTTGTGAGAAAAATTTCCTGCCCCGCTTTGAGCGAGAGCTTTCCCGAGCAAACAAGGAGATGGATCTGATTTTCGAGCTGATCTTTAACATATGAACTGTACTTAATGTTATGAGGTTCGGGAAAGAGATTGAGTGGGCTACTGGGATTACCGCCGACCTCAAGAGGGACGATGTGGTCCTCTTCGTAATCTTTCATGTTGAGGTCGCCATCTAAGTTGTAACCGGAGTGAAGCTGGTTGTACTTGAGTTGATTGGTGTAATTAGCGGGTGGACGAACAGTTGCCGTCCAACCAACGACGCAGATGGTGCTACGAATATTGGCTTGAGTTACCGCAGGATTTATCGCGCCAGGAGTCAATTTCACATTTGGTAGCCCAGAGTTTTCGGAATAGGTAGCTGCACCACAAGCGGATAGCCCGAGTGAAGCGGCCAATAACAAACTGGTGGTTATAAGAAGTGATCCTCGCGATGTGCGACGAATGAGGGCGGACTCCCAAAGGCTAGGCTCAACTAGGTCGCGAGCCTTCACCATTAAGGGCATTGAAATCCGAACTCTCCTTCCACATTTGTGGGCACTTTGCCGCATCCGACGAGAGCAGTTCCAAAATCGACAATGCTCCACTTCTTGTTTACTACTGTAGCGAAACCGTACGCGTTATCTGTCACGGGCAGATATGGAACTGTGGTGAAGATAATCCATTGTGGATTAACTTTTGAACTTCGAATGTCGACGACCGCGCCGAAATACTTATCACCTTGCATCTCGGTATCAATTATCTTGGTTACTAAATCGGTGCTTGTGGCTTGAGGTACTAGCGCTCCGCCTTTATATTGATTGAAGTACTGAGTTGGCGAGTTTGGGTATTGCCCGAGAAGAGTCCAAGGAACGACCACTTGCGACAACTCACCCTGCTTTGCATTTGGCCATTGCAATAGCCAACCGGCTTCGGTATCAAGGCCTACCGGGAGTTTGCCAGCGATTTGAGCCTTAACTGCATCACTTTTCCAAGTGACTAATTTCGGATGGTTGGCATCAAAAGAGGAGACGAGCAGATTGATTCCAGCAATTAAATTGCTGTTATCTGGTCGTTGATCACCAGACTGCACTCCACATCCCGATAGCACCAGGGTTGCGCTTACTAGAGAGCAAAGAAGAGCCAGAGTGCGAGATCGCCTATTCACCTGACGATAGTAATCCCTGGCGCGCTCTCCACAGGGGAAAGTTATCCCCAGTCACTTTTAAGGGTTGGTAGATCGAATTCCACTTGGAGTTTGCTCTCCATGTGAGCGATTTAAAGGGCGATATCAAGAGCGTTATTAAGGGTGATCTCAAGGGCGAAACCAGGAATGAATTTGGCCCCCTGGCTGCCTTGATGGCAGACCCCACGGTCGAAGAGATTTGGATTAACTCCCCGCATCGTATTTTTATTGCTCGTGCCGGGGTAAGTCAGCTCACTAACTTGGTATTACAGCAACAGGATGTTCACGACTTAGTAGAGCGCCTTCTCATGTGGGGCGGCAGACGTCTTGATCTCTCTCACCCATTTGTAGATGCCCGCTTACCGGATGGAAGCCGATTACATGTGGCTATACCTGATGTCACTGCCACTCACTGGGCGGTAAACATTCGCAAACACCTAATACGCGGTAAGTCATTAGCTAATCTCGTTGAACTGGGAGTGATGAATACCGAGATAGCAGAGTACTTGTCGCAAGCGGTCCGAGAAGGACTCAACATTCTCGTCAGTGGATCCACGCAAGCTGGTAAGACGACTCTTTTAAATGCGCTCGTAAGTGCTGTTCCCTTTCACAATCGAGTGATCACGATCGAGGAGGTCTTCGAGCTCAAACCACAATTACCCGATTGCATTGCTCTGCAAACTCGCCAGGCCAATCTGCAAGGAGAGGGTGAGATTCCACTTCGGAAATTGATAAAAGAGGCGTTAAGAATGCGACCATCGCATCTAATAGTGGGGGAGATTCGCGAAGCTGAAGCGTTGGATCTTTTGATTGCTCTTAACTCAGGTTTGCCTGGAATGGCAACAATTCATGCCAACGCTGCTCGTGATGCAATTGCCAAATTGCAAACTTTGCCCTTGCTTGCTGGTGAGAACATCTCATATCAATTTGTGGCACCGATTGTCGCAGCAACAATCGACTTAATCGTTCATTCAACGATTTTGCGTGATACAGGTGAACGGCGGATCGTAGAGATTGCTCATGTCACTGGACGGATCGAAAACGATCGCGCAGAGATCGAACCTCTCTTTCTTTATCGAGATGGAAGATATGAAATGGGGCTCGGAGATCCACGTCGCGTCTTCAAAACCAGTGAGCCCCAGTGGAGCGCATAATGAAGCTCTCTACTAAGCCCAAGTTCGTCCACATTCTTGTGGGGGCGATTATTGGTTTTCTGGTGGCTCATACTTTGCTCGGAACCAACTTGCTTGCAATTCCGTGCGCTGGACTCGGAGCGTCCGTACCCACGGTGATTTTGAAGCGAAAACTGCAACGTCGTCAGCAATCTCTATCTGTTCTATGGCCAGAGCTACTTGACCACATGATTTCTGGGCTCCGCTCTGGCCTTTCAATTGCAGAAACGATCTCGAGTTTGTCCACGCGAGGGCCCGAAATTTCCCGCCCCATTTTTTCTGAATGCAGGCGCCAGCTCATTACCGGGGCGGATATGTCGAAGATCTTTATTTACATCAAATCAGAGTTTAGTGATCCAGTTGCCGATCAGGTATGTGAGGTGCTGGATTTTGCGCGAGGGACAGGGAGCCGCGATACCGCAGTAACACTTAGGACGTTGGGGGACTTTATCCGGAGTGATATTGCGGTTCGTGGTGAGATTCGTGCGAAATTGGGATGGATCAAAAATTCTGCATTGGTGGCCGCCGCGGCACCATGGATTCTCCTCGTCATACTCTCCTCGCAGCCATCAACCTTGCAGGCTTTCTCCACTCTGAGTGGCCACTTGATTTTGCTCCTAGGCGTGGTCCTGTCAGTTCTGGCATATCTCTGGATGTCTCGTGTGGGGCGAGTGCAGGAGGTCCAACGGATATTTCGAGGTGAACTCCAGTGAGATTTCTCTTGGCCCTTATTGCGATTGCTCCCATCTTTGTGATCGCAGTAAACATGATGTGGGAAGAGTTTCGAAGTGAGCTGGTAACGGGATATAGCAATGCGACCTACAAAGTTGAGAGCAAGAAATCCCGCAAGCAGATTGAATCCGAGTTTCCGCAGGTTGTGGAGTTGTTTGCAATTTTGTTGGCCGGCAACTTGAGTCCCGCGACCGCCCTGGAACACATCAGTCGTCGAACGCAAGGAGAGTTTGCTCTACTTCTACGGGAAACTGTTTCAGAGATTCACGGGGGAGCGAGCTTTTCGCATGCCCTAGATCTTATGAATACTCGCATTAAATCTCCCATAGTGCGCAGGTTCTGTGATTCCCTAATGATCGCCATCGAGCGCGGATCACCTCTAGTAGATGTGGTCAATCGACAGGTCGAAGAGGTTCGTAACGAGGAGCGCTCCCAACTCCTTGTTGCAGCAGGCAAGGCAGAGATTGCCCTCATGATTCCCGTCGTCTTTCTCATCCTTCCCATCTCAGTTCTCTTCGCCCTCTGGCCCTCCTACTTTGCACTCGGTCACAGCATCGGATTCTGACAACAGAAATATGGAAGCACTACCAAAGAAGCACTACCAAAGAAGCACTACCAAAGAAGCACTACCAAAGAAGCACTACCAAAGAAGCACTACCAAAGAAGCACTACCAAGTTCCTCCAACGAATCCTCAAGCAGGGAGTACAAATGAAAGTAATTCACATTCCATTTCTAAAAAGGAATGCCCACCCGTTTCTCGGTCTTAATGAAAAAACGAAAGCGAATACCCGGCCGCATGCCAAGCCCCGCATGGAGCTGCTTACAAATCTGAAATCGAATCCGAAGATGAATCTGAAATCGAAACTGAGAGAGAATCGCATAGTTCAGAGGGCCTCAGAGCGAATTTTGAAATCCTCAACTCAGATTTTCCGTGCCTTCAGCGAAGAGCGTGGAGATGTGCCGGGATGGGTCTTAGTTGTCCTGATGACGACGGGACTTGTCACTGGCATATGGACTCTGGCCGCACCTCGGATCGATTCAATTTTGCGAAACTCACTTGATTCGATGAGCGGCATTCGATGAGGTCGATTTCGGCGATATCCGGAAAACTGCATCACTTTCTCGAGGGGCTGCGAGATGAGCGGGGGAATGTTGAGAGCGCGCTGACGCTAATCCCACTGATGCTTCTTTTTCTGAGCGTCTTGCAGATCTGTATCTCCGTTTACAGCCGCGATACCTATAGCCAAGTCACTCAGGGAGCCGTTGCTTTCACCGCTATGGGCGATGGTTCATCTCAGACGTGGAGCTCGAACCCGATTGCACTGCCACTTCCAGGAGGAGGATCGGTCCTAGTCGGAGAGCGTGAGATAAAAGTTCCCGCGATATCTCCGCTACTTCCCGCTGGTGACTCCTTTGGAACCACGGGAGTCGCGGTGCAGGAGTGAGCAAAAGGTTGAGATCACGCCTCGCAAGTAGTACTGAAGTAAGGAAGCAATCGAGATCAAGTTCCCAATCAAGTTCTTCCGCGCGGTCGATCTCACACTCAATATTTCGCTCGTTCTGCGATCAGGAGGGAAGCGCGGTCATCGAATTCGTTGTGCTGGCACTTCCACTTTTACTTCCGCTGACGGTCTATCTCAATGAAGTTCACCAAAACTCAATAATCAACTCCGATCTTCATAATTTAGCCAGACAAAGTGCTCGCGCTTTTATTACGAGCAATGATGAAAGCCTGGAGAGTCCTCGGATGCAGACGATTCTCAATTTATTCGAGAGCAAAATCTTGGCTCCCGCAGGAATTTCGGAGGTTCCCACCCTCAATATCGAGTGTTCGGCCTACCCATGTTTAACGCCAAACGCCGAAGTAAAGGTGACTGCATCCATTACTCATCTCCATAAAAACTTCTCTGGGATATTTAGATTTATCTCGGCACCGTCAGTCCAGTTTTCAGCGAGCGATACTCAAATCGTGGATGCGTGGAGATGAAAAGGCTTCCGATAAGAGATCTGCTACGTGACGAAACCGGGAGCCTCTCGATATTGGTTTTCGCCCTATTTTTCGTTCTACTTGTATCTTCACTTGGCGTCGTGGATATCTCGGATAATTTTTTGGCCAAGCGCCAATTGATCGAGATTGGCGAAGTTGCTATTACGCAAGCAGCCCATCAGTTATCACTTTCGCGCTATTACTCGGGCAATGTATTAATGGATAGTTCAGGTGCGGATGGAACTCAATTTAGGATTCCACTGGATTGCGCTAAGGCGTTTTCAACTTTTGAAGAAGAGATAGCGGTATCTCAGCTCCGAGGCGAGGTGATCTCGATTCAGGGATGGAATTGCTCTAATGATGAGGTCAGCGGAACTCTCTCGGCTCAGATACCAGTTTTACTGAAGTTGCCATTAGGAATTGGTGGAGAGAGCACCACCATCACCGCAACTATCGGGGCTACTTCGATCATTGGGGGAGTTCGGCCCTGAAAGTTGCTTCAAATATTTCCTTCAAGAAGCGGAACTTGTTCCTTCAAGAAGGTGTCTTTATTCCTTCACGAATTTGCCTATGTTCCTCCAAGAAGGTGCCCTTGTTCCTTCAAGTAGTTGCCCATCTTCCTTTAAGCAGCACCTCTTTTCCCGAGAGCAGCACCTCTTTCCCCTTCAATAACTACCTCTTTGGAACCATTACTCTTAACCCATGGCCGCTCGCGAGTATTTACAAGAAGTAAAGGCCTTGGACTCCACCTTGGTAAGCATCGAAAAGGTTCTGGATCTACCTAAATTGCAGGCTGATGCAGTATCGCTTGAGGCGGAGGCAAGCGCCCCGGACTTATGGAACGACCCAGAGAAGGCTCAGGTCGTTACGAGCAAATTATCCCGCGTGCAATCCACCCTCAATAGAATCACAACGATTCGT
>Ga0364865_10109_pt1 | contig 15383 bp, 1 predicted proteins | sample SorcelAu500001C7_FD_206919 | JGI IMG/M metagenome (GOLD analysis project Ga0364865, IMG submission 206919) | Enriched cells from Trout Bog Lake Hypolimnion, Wisconsin, USA - BchlTB.Aug13.5000.01.C7 | ecosystem: Environmental > Aquatic > Freshwater > Lake > Hypolimnion/Profundal zone | place: USA... | reverse complement strand
TATAGTACAACCCACACCAACTGAAACGGGGAGCAAATGCTCCCCGTTTCTAAAAACCATATCAAACAATCAGTTTATTGCTCAACAACCATATGGAATATTTTGCTCTCAGTAGCTGATTGCACATTTACAATATACATGCCGTTGGCAAGGCCATTGTTCATCTGAACTTTCTCGTCTATAACGCCATTGTGTGCTATTACCTTGTTGGTATAAATTACCTGTCCGAGTACATTGGTTACTTCTATAGTTACCTCCTGCTCGTCAACAGATGAAAGTGTACCCTTTATGGTAAATGTACCATTGTTAGGATTTGGTACCAGGCGGATATCGCCGGTCATTGTGCTGACTGGCTTAACACCTACATTGGCAGAATGTACTGTAAATGAACCACTACCCAGAAGATAACCACATGCATTGCTGTCAGCAACCTGGCAATTCACTACATCCAGATCATTCAGTGTTGAAGTATACAATACTGAAGAAACAGCTCCTGGAATAATTGCTCCGTTCACAGACCACTGGTATACCGGACTTACACCCGGATTGGCAACAGCAGCTGTAAGGGTGTCGTTATAAAGCACTGTACCTACATTAGCTACTGAATTGAGGCTGATAGTAACTACAGGCGACAGGCTGGTCTGTGTACTGAAAGTGAGATTGTTGCTCAGCACAGTACCCGCTGTTACGCACTGGTAGCTGCTGGTCATAGTGCAGAACAGAACATCACCGTCTGATGGTATGTAGGTAAATACACTACCGCTGCCAACTGGCACACCACCCAGTCTCCAGGAATAAGAAGGGGCAATACCGCCATTTACCGGAGTAGCAGTGATATCTACCGTTGTACCCTGGCAAACCGTTGTTGAAGGCGATGCTGCAATAGTTACAGAAGGTGTAATATCAGCTCTTACTGTCATTGTAACAGAACCATTAGCTGTTGCTGGCAGAGGACATGGTTCATTGCTGGTCATATCTACACTGATTACGTTGCCGTTAGAAGGTACAAATGTATATGAGCTTCCGGTAGCGCCGGTCAATATACCGTTAACATACCATGCGAATGTTGGTAATCCACCACCATTAACAGTCAGGGCTGAGAAGGTAACCGTAGTACCTGTACAAACTGTATCTCCAATACCCGTAGATATGGTTACTGAAGGCACAACAGAAGGCATAATGGTTATTACAGCTGTGCCGGTCATATCCGAGGAACAGGTTGTAGTTGCATTAACTGCTACTACACTGTATGTTCCTGCTGTATGCACACCAAAGCTGATAGCGCTGCCTGTTCCGGCTACAGCGCCTGGAATCAATGAAGTGCCATTGTACAGCTCATAATTCACACCTATATCAGAACCGCTCAAGCCTACAAGTGAACCGGTTGTGCTGGCACAATATGCGCCGCCGCCGGTTACTGTATAAACACCTGGCAATGCACTTACAGATACAACTACACTTCCTGCCATTGCATTGGTACAACCTGTTGCTGTATTGGTAGCAGTAACTGTATAGGTACCTGCAGTGGTAACCAATCCGAAGTTAATGGCGCTTCCTGTTCCTGCAACCGGTGCAAAAACTGAAGCACTACCTAATTTCAACTGGTAAGTGATTCCTGTTGCGGTGCCGCTTAATCCAATATTAACACCTGTTCCGCCGGTACAATAGTTACCGCCGCCGTTAACTGTAAACGCTGCTGGTAATGCATTCAGAGAAACTGTAGCTGAATCGGACATCTCACTGTGGCAGGATGTTACCGGATTTGTTGCAGTTACATAATAAGTACCGGCAGTTGTCTGAGGACCAAAATTCAGCGCTCCATTGGTACCTGCCAGACTGGTAACTGGTGTAGTTCCCAGATACAACTGATAGTTGATACCTGAATCCGATGCATTAACACCTATATCAACACCGGCAGTACCTGCACAATAACTACCGCCACCCACTACAAAATAAGTGGTTGGCAACGGATTAACTACTACCGATGCGCTGCTCAGCATATTGCTGGTACATCCCGTAGTTGCATTAACGGCTACTACTGTATAGGTGCCGCTTGTTGTCTCAGGCCCGAAAGTCAGAGAATAACCTGTTCCGGCAACGGTAGCAACCGAAGTTGATCCGTTCCATAAATGATAATTAATACCTACATCAGATCCACCCTGGTAAACCGATACTCCTGCACCACCTGCGCAGAAGCCGCCGCCACCGGAAACGGTATATTGTGATGGCAAAGGATTAATAACTACAGATGGGGTATCGTTCATTGTGCTCGAGCAGGTTGTTGCTACGCTTGTGGCTATAACTTTATAAGTACCTGCAGATGTCTGGAGACCATAATTGATGGTAAATCCGGTTCCTGAAACAGGGCCTCCTACTGCTACCGATCCGAGATACAACTGGTATTGTGTACCTATATCAGATCCGTTGAGGGAAATAGCTACACCTGAACCACCAAGGCAATATCCTGTGCCACTGGCAAGAACATTGTACGTTGTCGGTAACGCGCTGATACCGATAGAAGGACTGCCTACCATATTGATACTACAGCCGGTAGATGCATTTGTTGCTGTTACAAAATAGGTACCGGTAATTGTCTGCAGACCAAAATCAAGGCCTGTACCTGTACCTGCATATGAATACAAAGGAACAATACCGCGGTATAATTCATAATTCACACCTGTTGTAGAATTGCTCAGGCCAATATGCTGACCAGCACCACCAGGGCAGTAGTTGCCCCCGCCGGTCACTGTATCAACTACCGGTAACGGATTAACTGTGATGCTTACGCTGCCGGTCATTGTGCTTGTGCAAAGTGTAGAAGTATTAGTTCCAACAACAGTATAAATTCCGCCTGCTGTCTGTAAACCAAAGTTGATTGCTCCTGAACCGCCAGCCTGAGGCAGGCCGGTTGCTGTTGTGCCATTGTATAACTGGTAGCTGATACCTGAACCTGAACCAGTGATACCCACATTAAGGCCTGTGCCGCCTGCGCAGTAACTGCCACCGCCGGTAACCGCAAAAGTTGATACTGGCAATGGATTAATGGATACAGATGCGCTGCTAGCCATGTTAGAAGTACATGTGGTTACCGGATTGGTAGCAACCACTGTATATGTACCTGCTGCAGTCTGGTTGCCGAAATTCAACGGGCCGGTAACGCCGCCAAACGGAGTGCCGACATTCGTTGACCCCAGTTTCAGCTGGTAACTGATACCCGCATCAGATGAAGAAAGATTAACAGGAACTCCTGCACCACCGGCACAATAAGATCCGCCACCCGTAACATTGTAAACCAACGGCAGCGGATTGATTGAGATAGAACCGCTTCCGCTCATTGTGTTGATACAACCGGTAACTGAATTGGTAGCTACTATAGTATAAGTACCGGATCCGGTAAATACACCAAAATTAAGTGCGCTGCCAGTACCTGCCAGAGCCGGTCCTGTCATTACACCACCATAGAATAACTGGTAGCTGATAGTAAGATCAGAATTGCTTAATCCGATCGGAAGTCCTGCACCACCGGCGCAATAGCTGCCACCGCCTGTAACATTATAAGCAGTTGGCAACGGATTGAGCGATACGGTTACACTTCCGGTCATGTTATTAGAGCATCCGGTAACAGGGCTTGTTGCAATAACTGTATAGTTACCCAATGCTGTCTTGTTGCCAAAATCAATTGCTCCACCAGTGCTGGTCACAGCCAGGCCGGAAGTAGATGTACCAGCATACAACTGATAGCTTACACCAGAAGTTGAACCACTGAGCTGAATATCAGATCCTGTGCCACCGGTGCAGTAGCCGCCGCCACCTGTTACAGTATAAGCAGTTGGTAATGCATAATTAGATATTACAGCTGTACCTATCATATTGCTGGTACAGGTTGTAGTTGGATCCATTGCCTGAACTGTATAAGTACCGATACCTGTATGCAGGCCAAACGATACCGCTGCGCCAGTTGTTACTGCTGTCACAGAACCTACCGGAGCGCCAGCCAGCATTAATATATAATTGATACCCGCTGTACCTGTGTTTAATCCGATAAGACGGCCAGTACCACCCGGGCAATAAGCGCCGCCACCAGTTACAGTATCAATTGCAGGTACGGGGTTAATTGTAACTGCTACACTTCCGGTCATCGTTGCTGTACAACCTGTAGAAGTTCTTGTTGCAATAGCTGTACGGATACCATTTGAAGTGTGCAGACCAAAACTGATTGCACTTCCGGTTCCGCTTACAGAAGTACCTGCTAATGCAAAACCATTGTACAACTGATAAGTAACACCTGTATCTGATCCGCTGAGACCTACAAGTACACCAGTACCACCTGCGCAATATCCGCCACCACCTGTTACGGTATAAGCGGTAGGTGCAGCATTAACTGTTATTGTCTGGCTGCCGGTCATTGCGCCGGTACAGCCAGTTAAAGCGCTGATTCCCTTAACGGTATAAACACCGCTCAGGGTCTGGTTGCCAAATGTAATTGCTGAGCCACCGCCCGGAACCACCGGCCCGATTGCAGTAGTACCATTATACAACTGATAGTTAACACCAGATACTGAACCACTTAATCCAACAGGTAATCCTGTGCCACCTGCACAATAAGGGCCACCACCTGTAACACTGAAAGCTGTAGGAGCTGAAGTAACAGTTACTGTTGCGGCACCGCTCATATTGTTGGTACAGCCTGTAGTAATGTTCCTGGCAGTAGCAGTATAAGTGCCCGCTGAAGTGTAAGAAAGGAAATCTAAACCAAGACCAGTTCCGAGAACACTGTCAACCAGTATAGTTCCGCTCCTGTATAAGTAATAGGTAGTACCCGGCTGAGAAGCGCTTAATGTAATATCTACACCAGTACCACCTGAACAATAACTGCCACCTGATGAAACTGTATATGCAGTTGGCAATGGATTAGTTGTTACTGTTACATATGAAGGAGCTGCTGGCATTGTGATATTGCAAGAGGTAGCAATATTAGTTGCAACAACATCATAGTTGCCTGCTGGTACCGGACCAAAAACAAGTGCACCACCTGTTCCTGTTATTGGAGCACCTACAGCTATTGAGGTAGTATAATTTTTCAGCTGATAACTTACACCCAGATCAGAACCGCTCAAGGTTAAAGTAACCCCTGTTTCACCTACACAATAAGTAGAAACACCGCCTGTTGGTGATAGTGTGTAAACATTTGGTAACAATGCAACATTAACTGTGGCACTACCAATCATATTGCTTATACAAAGGGTTGTATTATTTGTAGCGGTAACAGTATAAGTGCCCGCCACATTCACAGCAGGGAAAGTAATTGAAGATGGCGCTATGGCAGGGAAAGGAACTGAGGTTCCGGCCATTGATCCGGAGGCCGAACTTCCGTTCCATAGTTTGTAAGTATACCCTGAATAGGATGTATCCATAGAGATAAATACGCCTGTTCCTCCAATGCCACATACTGTACCTCCGCTACCGCTGGCAATGTGATTAACAGGAGGTAATGGATTAACAACCACCGTAACACTGCTTGTGGTAACACTGGTACAACCTGTAGTAGTATTGGTAGCTTTTACAGAATAAGTACCTGCCGGCAATACCGGGCTGAAGCTGAAGGCAGCGCCTGTACCGGTTACTGCAGTTCCGAAAGAAGAACCTGCGTATTGCAACTGGTAACTGTATGTAGTCGAACCTGATGGAGCCTGTGATCCGCTCAATCCAAGTGTAGAACCTGCACCACCTGCACAATATGGGTTACCAGACTGTGTCATAGGATAAATTGTAGGAGCAACACCGGCTGTTACTGATGCCGATCCCAGCATTGCATTGCTGCAACCTGTTGTAGCATTCAATCCGGTAATAGTATAGGTACCATTGGTAGTTATCAATCCGTAACTAAGCGCAGATCCTGTTGTTCCCGGCAATGTAGCCGCAGTACCGCCAACCAGGGTATAATTCACACCTGTCTGAGAATTGCTTAATCCTACAAGAACGCCTGTGCTTCCCGGGCAGTTAACACCACCACCTGTCACAGTATATGCTGTTGGCAGCGGATTAACCACTATTACGGAAACACCTGCCATATTATTGCTGCAGCCTGTAGTTGTATTTGTAGCAACGACGGTATAGTTACCTGCACCGCTCATTACTCCGAAAGAAACCAGACCTCCGCCACCTGCCTGCAGGCCACCTGTACCTGTGTATATAGAACCATTCAGGTATAACTGATAATTTGTACTTGTTTGTGAACCATCCAGACCTACAGCCCAACCTGCACTACCTGCGCAATAAGCGCCGCCACCTGTCATATTGTAGGCAGTAGGTAATACAGAAACAGCAATTGTTGCTGATCCTGCCATATTCTGGGTGCAGCCGGTAGTTGTATTAGTAGCAATTACTGTATAAGTAGCTGCCGTTGTCAGGATACCGAATGATATCGGAGAACCGGTACCAATTACAGGAGTACCCACTGTGCTACCGCCATTCATCAGCTGGTAGCTGATACCTGCATCTGAACCGCTCAATCCAACCGGAACACCAGTTGAACCTGTGCAGAATGCGCCACCACCGGTAAGTGTATAAATATTAGGCAATGCATATACCAGGCCTGCTGTCGATATAAGACATCCCGTAGGCAAAGTATAAGTATAGTTGACACTGCCTGCTGAAACGCCTGTGGCAATACCGGAAATACCACCAATAGTAGCCACCGTAGTATTGCTGCTGTTCCATGAACCGCCGGCAGAAGCATCAGACAATGTTGTTGATGAACCTGCACAAACATTTACAGTACCTGCAATTGCTGCCGGTAATGGATTCACTGTTACCGTATAAGTTACATTACAGCCTATTGGCGCTAATGTATAAGATATCACTGTAGTACCAGGACTAACTGCTGTTACCAACCCTGCATTCACACCGGTAGCAACTACCGAACCAAAGCCCGGATTACTGCTTGTCCAGGTACCGCCGGTTGTTGCATCTGCAAGAGCCGTTGTCAGACCCATACAAACAGTTGGATTTCCTGTAATAACCGCCGGAGTCGGATACACTGTTACATTCTGAGTAACAAAACATCCGGCTGGCAGCGTATAAGTCAATGTAGCAACGCCTGCACCTATACCGGAAACAACACCGGTTGCAGAAACTACAGTAGCTATCGAAGTATTTGAACTAGACCATGTACCACCTGTTGTTGCATCGCTCAGCGTTGTGGTAAGACCGGTACAAACTGTAAATACTCCGGTAATAGCAACCGGCTGAGGATTTACTGTTTCCAACATTGTAGTAAAGCAACTTCCTGGTGCAGGTAAAGTATAAGTAATTGTTGGTGTTCCGATTGCTACCCCTGTCAAAATACCACCTGGTGTGGTAATTGAACCAAGACCTGGATTACTGCTGCTCCATGTACCACCACTCACTCCGTCAGAAAGCGTTGTGGTAAGGCCTACGCAAACTGTATTTGAACCACTGATTGGCGCTGGTGAAGGGTATACTGTTGTACCCGTAGTAACCAGACAGGTTGTGGGTAATGTATAAGTAATGGTAGCAGTACCTGCGGCAACTCCGGTAACAACACCGGTAGCTGAACCTACGCTGCCAATTGCTGTATTGCTGCTGCTCCATGTGCCACCTGATGAGGCGTCAGTCAGAGTAGTTGTTAATCCGGCACAAACTGTGGTGATACCTGTAATGGCAACCGGCAGCGGATTAACAGTAATTGGTGTGGTAATTATACATCCGGTAGCAGTAACCGTATAGGTTATGTTCGGATTACCTGCAGCAACTCCTGTAACTACACCGGTAGAGGAAACTACGGTAGCCAAACTGCCGTTGCTGCTGCTCCATGTGCCGCCTGTAGTAGCATCAGCCAGAGTGGTTGTTAATCCTACGCACACACTTGTTGTACCTGTAATAGCTGCCGGAGTCTGATTTACCACAATAACCTGTGTGGCATAACATCCTGTAGCTAACGTATAAGAAATTGTAGGAGAAGGTAAAGTTGCCGATACGCCGGTTACAACTCCTGTTGTACCAACAACAGAACCATATGCAGGATTGCTGCTGCTCCAGGTACCACCAGGTACTGTATTTGCCAGAGTAGTAGTAAGCCCTACGCACACATTATTCGTTCCGGTGATAGCTGTGGCTACCGGATTCACGGTAACGGTTGTGGTAATAAAGCATCCTGCCGGCAAAGTATAAGTAATGGTAACAGTACCTGCCGCTATACCAGTAATAATCCCTGTAAATAATCCTGCTGTGGCAATTGAGCCATTACTGCTGGTCCATGAACCACCAGTAGAACCGTCTGCAAGTGTAGTGGTTGCACCAACACAAACTGTTGCTGTTCCTGTTATTGCAGAAGGAGTAGGATTGATAGTGAATGGCTCTGTTACGTTACAACCTGCCGGTAATGTATAGGTCAGGGTAGTAGTTCCTGATAAAAGTCCGGAAACAATACCTGTTCCACCACCTACAGAAGCATTTGAAGGAGAGCTGCTTGTCCATACACCACCTGCGGTAAGGTCAATTGCTGTTGCAGTCAGTCCAACACATACTGTGTTTGGCCCTGTAATAGCAACCGGTGTCGGGTTAACGGTAATATTAAAGGTTGCATAACAACCTGTTGCAGGAAGTGTATAAGAAATGGTAGGTGTACCTGCGGCCACACCGGTTACAACACCTGTAGTAATATTGGCTGTGGCAATTAATGAATTGCTGCTGGTCCAGTTACCACTTCCAGTTGCATCTGCCAGTGTAATTGCCGAACCGGCGCAAACACTGGTCAGGCCGGAAATGGCTGCCGGATTAGGATTAACGGTTACTGTTGCGCTCACTGCGCATGAAGTAGGTAGTGTATAAATAATGTTTGCTGTGCCTGGAGTGGCTGCACCGGTTACAACACCAGTGGTAGCGCCTACAGTTGCAGTGCCTGGTGTAGATGAACTCCAGCTACCACCAGAAGTTGCATCGGCAAGTGTAACTGTGGTACCCGGACATAAGTACATGGTTCCGGTAATAGCTGCCGGCAACGGATTGATTACCACTGTCTGGCTGCCGGTCATTGTACTCTGGCATAATGTAGATGTATTGGTGCCGATTACAGTATAAACGCCTGCTGTGGTCTGGTTGCCAAAAGTAATTGCTGCACCTGAGCCTGATACTGCGCTGCCTGTAGATACACCGCTCACATAAAGCTGATAGTTAATACCTGCCTGAGAACTGGATAATCCTACTGCAACACCAGAACCACCGGCACAATAAGCGCCGCCACCTGTTACTGTAAAGGTATTGGTTGGCAACGGATTGGTAAATATGGTTGCTGAACCTGACATGTTACTGCCGCAACCGGTTGTTGCATTGGTTGCAGTTACTGTATAAGTACCTACTGTTGTTATTGCCCCGAAATCAAGCCCGGAGAATGTTCCTGCCAGTGGTGTGCCTACTGCTGTAGCGCCCAGCCACAACTGGTAATTAACTCCACCAGTAGAATTTGAAAGGTATACATGCGTACCAGTTCCACCCACGCAATAACCACCACCACCTGTTACAGTATAAACTGTTGGCAGAGGATAAACTGTAAATGTGGATGTATTGCCGGATAACGGAACACTGGTACAACCGAATGAATTGGAAATACCGGTTATGGTAACTGTTGTAAAGCCTGTGCCGCTAAGTGAGGCAGAAGGAATACTGAATGTACCGGTAGTAGCTCCCATTGTAAGGGTAGCCGATGCGCCTGTTACTGCATTTGCACCCGATAAGTTATAAGTAACTGTATAGCTGCCAGTGCCTATGGAAGAGGAAGCTATGGTTACTACCCCACCCAACCCAACGCACTCTGAAGTAGCTACAGTTGATGTGAATGAACTGATATTCGGAACCGGGTTAACGGTTATAACATAAGTAGCATAACAGCCTGCACCTAGTGTATAAGACATGGTAACAGCGCCTGCAGCAACTCCTGTAACAATACCTGTACCACCGGCTATTGTTGCTGTTGAAACATCGCCGCTACTCCATACCCCTCCGGATGTTGCGTCACTTAATGTAATATTTGAACCTGCACAAACTACTGTCGGACCTGTTACAGCCACTGGAGTAGGATTAACAACAATCGGAGTTATTACATAACATCCGGTTGGCATAGTATAAGATATGCTTGGTGTGCCTACAGCTAATCCGCTCACAATACCGGTAGTTGCACCAACTGATGCCTGGCCAGGAATAGTTGATGACCATGTACCACCTGCAAGTGTGTTACTCAAAAGAGTTGTACCGCCAACACAAACACTCGCTGTGCCTGTTGATGCCGGTGGGTTCTGATTAACAACAACTGCCTGGGTAACATAACAACTACCCAATGTATAAGTAATTATTGGTGTGCCAGCTGCAACACCGCTCACAACAGTTGATGCTGACGGGCCGGCTACTACTGATGCTTCTGATGAATTGCTGCTGCTCCAGGTACCTGTTCCTGTGGCATCTGCCAGCGTAGTTGTAAAGCCTGTACATACCGTCGCAGTTCCGGTAATAGCTGCCGGAGTCTGATTTACCACAATAACCTGTGTGGCATAACATCCTGTAGCTAACGTATAAGAAATTGTAGGAGAAGGTAAAGTTGCCGATACGCCGGTTACAACACCTGTGCTGGAAACTACACTGGCCTTGGTAGCATCAGTGCTGCTCCAGGTACCACCTGCAGTTACATCCGACAAGCCGATCGTCTGACCGGTACAAACCGAAGTAGCGCCGGTAATTGCTGCCGGATTCGGATTAACAGTAATTGGTGTTGTTACATAACAACCCGTACCCATTGTATAGGTAATAAGCGGAATGCCGGTTGCATTACCGGTAATGGTATTTGAAGTACTTGTACCACCCGAAACTGATGCTTCAACTGCATTGCTGCTGCTCCATGTTCCGGCCGGTGTAGTTGCATCGGTCAGTGTAATGCCAAATCCGATACATACACTTGAAGGCCCTGCAATTGCTGCAGGGGTCTGGTTAACCACAATACTCTTTGTAGCAAGGCAACCTGTAGCTAATGTATAAGTAATAGTAGGTGTTCCCGGAGAAATACCGCCTACTATACCGTTGGTGGCTCCAACTGTTCCCTGTGCGCTTGCACTCGATGACCAGGTACCACCTGAAGTCGTTGATGCAAATGTTGTAGTATATCCGGTACAAACGCTTCCAGCGCCAGTAATAGCTGCCGGATTCGGATTAACGGTAATTGTTGCGGTTGTATAACATCCTGTACTTAATGTATAGGTAATTATCGGAGAACCTGCTGCAACACCTGTAATAACATTCGATGTTCCTGCACCCACAGTAGTTGTCGCTTCAGCGCCATTACTGCTTGTCCAGTTTCCTGCTGGTGTTGTTGCATCCGAAAGTGTGGTAGTCAATCCGATACATACATTGGTAGTACCGGTGATAGCTGCCGGATTCGGATTAACGACAACATTAACTGAGTTCGTACATCCGCTCGGAACAGTGTATATGATACTTACAGTACCTGCGCCAACACCTGTTACAGTGCCTGTACCTGCTCCTACTGTTGCAAATGAAGGATTACTTGTGCTCCATAATCCGCCGGTTGTGGCATCCGACAGCGTTTCAGTAGCGCCTATACAAATAGATGAACCCGATGGCGTAGGTGCCGGCGGTGTCTGGTTTACGGTTACCGGCTGTGTAGCATAGCAACCTGTTGCAGTAATAATATAAGAAATAACCGGCACACCTGCTGCAAGACCTGATACAGTTCCGGCTCCTACTCCTGATGCTACTACTGAAGCCATTGCCGGCGTTCCGCTCGACCATGTTCCGCCGCCTGTTGCATCGGTAAGTACAGTTGTTGATCCGGTACATACATTAAATGTACCTGCAATAGCTGCAGGCAGTGCATTAACTACTACAGTTGCCTGGTTCAGACAGCCTGTAGGTAATGTATAAATGATACTTGGCGAACCTGCGCTTATTCCGCCTACAATACCAGTGCTTGCACCAACTGTTCCTTGTCCGGTGTTGCTGCTGCTCCAGGTACCACCTGCAGTGGCATCTGTAAGTACGGTTGTTGAACCTACACACACACTTAAAGTACCTGCCGGAACTGCCGGATTTGGATTAACTGTTACCGGTGTTACTGTATAACATCCTGTTGCTGTAATTGAATAAGTAATATTAGGTACGCCTGCTGCTACACCGGTTACTACATTGCCTGCTACAGTTGCAAGGGCAGTATTACTGCTGGTCCATGTTGCAGGGCCGGGGGTTGCATCCGAAAGCGCTGTTGTAAGACCAATACATACATTTGTTGTACCGGTAATAGCCACAGGTGTCTGATTGACAGCTACTGTTGCTACGGCATAACAGCTTGTGCCCAGTATATAAGATATTGTTGCAGATCCTGCAGCTACGCCGGTTACAACACCGGTTGCTGCATTCACTGTTGCTTTTGTTATGTCGCTGCTGCTCCAGACACCACCACCTGTGGCATTACCTAAAGCTGTTGTTGCTCCGGTACAAACCGCAAGTGTTCCTGTTATTGCACCCGGATTAGGATTAACAACAAAAGATGTTACTGCCGAACAACCGGTTGCAGTTACGGTATAAGAAATATTTGCAGTGCCTGCGCTCACACCGGTAACAATACCTGTGCCGCCAACTGATGCGATAGATGAATTGCTGGAACTCCAGGTTGCAGGTCCTGCTGTTCCATCGCTAAGAGGGCTGGTAAGTCCAATACATGCACTTGTTGTTCCTGTAATTCCTAACGGATTTGCATTAACATTGATTACCTGGGTTACAGAACAACCTGAAGGCAGTGTATAAGTAATAGTAGGGCTGCCCGGGGCAACACCACCAACTATACCCGTACCTGCGCCAACGGTACCCCATGCCGGATTACTGCTGGTCCATACGCCGCCGCCGCCATCTGTATATACAGTGGTTGAACCAACGCACACCTGCGATGCTCCGGAAATAGCTGAAGGCAACGGATTAACCGTAACGGTTGTTGTTGCAAAACATCCTGTACCTAAAGCATAGGTAATATTTGTAGTACCAGCTGATAAGCCGGTTACCAGGCCTGCGCCCGATACTGAGGCCACAACGCCGTTACTACTTGTCCAGGTGCCACCTGCTGGCGAAGAGGAAAGTGAGGTAGTACCACCTACGCAGATTCCGGTAGTACCAGATATTGCGCTTGGTGTGGTATTAACTACTATACCTTCTGTAGCATAACAGGCAGTTGCCGTATTGGTAAAAGTAATGGTTGGAGTACCTGCCGATAACCCGGTAATAACCCCTGACCCTGATACTACAGACGCCTGGCTGGTATTACTGCTGGTCCATGTGCCAGGTCCTGATCCGTCAAGTGCGGTAATTGATGACCCTACACAAACGGTAGTTGGCCCGGTTATAGCGCCCGGATTAGAATTAATGGTCATCGGCCATAAAGCATAGCAGCCTGATGGCAATACATAAGATATAGTAACAGCACCTGCACCAGTACCAGTTACAACACCGGTTCCGGAAACTACAGTTGCTTTCGATGGATCGCTGGTGCCCCAGTTACCACCACCTGTTGTATTAGTTAAGGTTGTAGTAGCGCCTATACACAAAGTGCTCGCGCCAGTAGTTGCAACCGGCGTCTGGTTAACTGTGTAAGATTGTAACGCAAAACAACCTGTTGCTGGTATTGTATAAGAAATTGTCGGAACCCCTATCGATACGCCGGTTAATGTCCCAACTGTAGGGCCTGAAGCAAAGTTGGCAAGGCCGGTATTGCTGCTGGTCCAGTTACCACCAACAGTTGCATCGGTTACAGTATTGGTCATACCGGTACATACAGTAAATGGAGAACCGCCGATAGCAGCCGGATTATTATAAACATTGAATGGCTGAACAACATAACAAGATGCAGAGCCATAAGTAATAGTATAACTGATATTTGGTGCGCCTGCCGATACTCCTGTTACAGTTCCCGCTCCTGCTCCTGAAGCTATCACTGAACCAAGAAGCGCATTACTGCTCGACCAGGCGCCGCCTGCTGTAAGGTCAGTAAGTACTGTACTGTAACCTACACAAACACTGGAGGCTCCGGAAATAGCGCTTGGCGTGTTATTGACAGTAACCTGCTGGGTAACCGCACATCCGCTTGGAACTGTATAAGTAATAAAAGGAGTTCCTGATGAAACACCATTTGTATTTGCAGTACCTGAACCGGGGCCGCCAGTAGCGGTAATTGATGCCTGGAATGAATTGCTTGAACTGAATATACCACCTGTGGTACCACTTGCAACAGGTATTGAGCTTCCGGTACATACGGCAAATGTTGTGGCTGTTATTGGCAGTGGTGTATTAAATACAGTCATTGGAAATAAACTATAACATGCGTCACTTGCCAGTGTATAAGAAATGGTAACTGGTCCGTTACTTACACCGGTTACCACACCTGAAGAGTTTACAGTAGCTACGGAAGCATTACTGGTGGCCCATGTACCGGCACCGCCTGAAACAGACAGACCTGTAGGATATGGCGCTGCTGCTCCGGTACAAACAGTGCTGCTTCCGGTGATAGTAGAAGGAGCTGCAAGTACGGTTACCTGAGCTGTTGCCGTACATCCGCTGGATGTCAGCGTATAGACAATATTCTGTAAACCATTGTTGGCTCCGGTTACAGTTGTAATCCCGGAAGTTCCTGGACTAAACGTAAAATCAGCGCCTGAAGTACTGTAAGTTCCGGGAGAGGAACCATCTGTAACAGTTATTTGCGAACCATTGCCGCAGACTGTACCTGGTATAAATACCCCTTGAGGGGCAGCCAGCGAAGTGATTGTAATGTTTGTGGTATAAGACCCGTTTGTGTCAGAAATTGTAAACTGAACCACATCAGTACCTACATAACCAGTAGTAGGTGTATAGGTAATTCCAACTGGAGTGGCAGGACCTGAGAATGCAGAATAAGAAGACGGGCCAGGCGTAAACGTAACAGTACCGTGTGTCGGCCCTCCTGTTACTGTCCAGGTCATATTATATCCGGAACCAAGATCTTCATCAGCGGTTAAAAGGCTTGTAAGGTCATTGCTGGATACATTACCTGTATTATTACCACAGATAGTAATCGACTGTGTATGTCCGCCGGTAAAATAGGGTTGGGCTATAGCCTGAACGCCAAACAACAGCATACTTGCCAAAAGCAGGGTTCGCATTATCCCGCTTTTTACATTGTTTCCCGCATTGTGTTGTCCAGTGTAAAGATTCCTTGATGTCATAGTCTTTTGCTTTAGATAAAAAATTAATTACCTCTTTTTATACATCTACAGTTAATAATTGTACTAATAAACAGGCACAAAATGATACACCTTCTGCATCATTTTTAACCT
>Ga0364865_10088_pt1 | contig 19196 bp, 10 predicted proteins | sample SorcelAu500001C7_FD_206919 | JGI IMG/M metagenome (GOLD analysis project Ga0364865, IMG submission 206919) | Enriched cells from Trout Bog Lake Hypolimnion, Wisconsin, USA - BchlTB.Aug13.5000.01.C7 | ecosystem: Environmental > Aquatic > Freshwater > Lake > Hypolimnion/Profundal zone | place: USA... | reverse complement strand
TACCCCAATAAGGGTTATGTGGTTTATTATAATTCTTCAGGTCTTCAGCCAATGGATGCTGGGATAGCGGATACGTTAAGAGCACTCAGGATGCTGAAAGGTGCTTCGTTTTTCACAAACAAATTTGGAGAATATGTTTGCGGCATTGAAAGACCTGATGATGTGACCATTGATGAAAAAAAATTCAGGAAGGATTCTGTTTTTACCTATTACCGGGCCGTTATGCCGGCAGCCACAGCAGGATTGGCAGTCGCAGCCGCAAAATATGGAATGCCCGATTCGGCGCTAATGTATATGCACAGGATCTTAAACACATTCAGCTATGCCACTCCCGGCACCACTTATGAAGTCTCCCCGGATTACGGAATGTTTGTGCAGGCCTGGAATATCACGGGTATTAACATTCCGCTGATTCAGTATTTCTTTGGAATACAGCCAAATGCGTACAATCGGGAGATTACGATTCACCTCCGGATGCCGACATCCTGGAACAATGCTGAGTTAAAAAATCTGATTATCGGAAACAACAGGCTGTCCATTCAATACGCAAAAACAAATAACCGGATAACCTGTAAAATAAATTCTTCTGAACCGGGATGGTTGATTCACTTCCTTACTGATGCCAACGCCAATGAATTCGACATCAACCAAAAGCACTTAATCAATGTTAATCATTCGGTTGAACTGACCGGAATCCACAATAAGATCTCTTATTCATTAAGGTAATACGCAATATAAGACCAATAAAAAATATTAAAGACTTAACACCATGAATAAATTATTACTGTTCGTATTGATCTGCTGTTTTCTTTCAGCTCAATCAGCTTCTGTTGATACCTTAAGAGTCTGCTCGCCTGACGGAAAGCTAATGGTTAAAGTCTGGATGAGTGACCATTTGTTCTATGCTGTTCAGCTCCGGAACATCAGCATAACCGGGAATTCAGTAATTGACCTCATTCCGGTTGGTCAAAAAGCCTTATCCGAACAGAACAGGATAGTATCCAATAAACTGAATCAATTCAATTCTCAAATCATTGTTCCGGTTCCCGAAAGAAGAAAAGTGATCACCGACAATTATAACGAATTAGTGATCAAGTTCAAACAACCTTACGAGGTAAAGTTCAGAATATATAACGAAGGGATTGCCTACCGCATTTCAACCCTTTTCAAGGACAGTATTTTTATCAAAAATGAAGTTGCCCGGTTCTCCTTCTTAAATAATCCGTCAGTCTATTTCCCGCAAATCCACAAAAAATCAAACGCCGATATTTTTCACACGAGTTTCGAGGAGCTCTACCCGCTCCTGAAGATGAGTAGCATACCCGATTCCGTAATAGCCTTTTCACCGGTGCTGGTGACTCCGTCCCAAAATCCCAAAATTGCAATTACCGAATCAGACCTTCGCGACTACCCCGGAATGTTTTTAAAAGGGACTGGAAGTGAGACGCTGGAGGGTGTTTTCGCCCCCTATCCACTCGAAGAAAAGGAGACCCACGAATTTTATTCTCAGGCGATAGTTACAAAACGTGCGAATTACATCGCTCATACCGCCGGAACCAGAAACCTCCCCTGGCGGATTCTGATGATTGCACCAAAGGATAAAGATCTTCCGGTAAACGATATGGTTTATAAACTGGCGGAACCTTCAACGATCAGCGATGTCTCCTGGGTTCACGCGGGAAAATGTACCGACGAATGGATCATCAACATCAACCTGTTTCATGTTCCGTTTAAAGCCGGAGTCAACACCGCATCTTACAAGTATTATATTGACTTTGCAAAACGTTTTGGCTTTGACCGGATTATGATGGATGCGGGCTGGAGCGACAACAATGACCTGTTCAAAATCGTTCCTGAGATCAATATAGAAACCCTGGCTGCCTACGCCAAATCTCAAAATATCAAATTAAGCATGTGGACATTGGCCTCAACGCTCAACAGGCAACTGGATAGTGCTCTAATTCAGTTTAATAAATGGGGTGTCGATTTTATAATGACCGATTTTATCGATCGGGATGATCAAAAGACCGTCAACTTTTACGAGCGGGTAGCCAGGGCGTGTGCTGCCCATAAAATCATGATCATGTACCACGGAGCCTATGCCCCTAAGGGTTTTAACCGGACATACCCCAATGCGGTTACCCGGGAGGGAGTTCTGGGTTCCGAATATAATATCTGGAGTGACAAGGTTTCACCCCGTCACGATCTCACTCTCCCCTTTACGCGTATGCTGGCAGGCCCTTTCGATTATGAACCGGGATTCCTCAACAATGCCACCAAATCCGGATTCAGAAACATTGAGGGGATGCCGATGAGTTTTGGAACAAGGTGTCACCAGCTTGCCATGTTCGTAGTATACGACAATCCGATACAGATATTTTCAGGCAATCCGTCACAAGGATACCAGGAACCGGAATTCATGGAACTGCTGGGATCCATTCCTGCAGGGTGGGATGAAACACTTGTTCCAGAAGCCAAAGTCGGCGAATACATCATTACCGCCAGAAAGAAGAACAATGACTGGTACATGGGAGGGCTCACCGACTGGACATCCAGAGACTTTTCTCTGTCCCTCGATTTTATAGGTGAAGGAAAATTTACCGCGACCTTTTGTAAGGATGGCATCAATGCAGACAAATTCGCTGCCGATTATGAAATCACCTCATTCGAAGCCGATAAACAGACGGTTCTGCCAATTCACATGGCCCCGGGCGGAGGGTTTATGTTGAAATTGAGGAAAAATTGATCAAATCGGAATCATCAACAAATGATTGGATTCATTCTTACTTCTTTACTTTTAAAAGTATATACCACCTTAATTTCATCAACACAAGCCTCATCTAACTTAATTTCAATCATTCAAGCGATATTTGACAGTATGAATCCTCCCGAAATAATTGCAATATTTCGAAGTTTAACCTCTGTGTAAAAATATAAAGAGTACTTTTTACTATTTATTTTCAAAATATTGCAATAAATATTTACTAGTTTTCTATATTTGTCTTCGCTTTCTAAGACGCAAATCCATTTTTACCTGAACAAAGGGTTTTCAGGTGACCGGCATGAACGCAAACCAAATAAAATGACTTTACTTTAATATCCTGGAAATGAACAAAAATCATTTACTTTTTGCCGTTTTTTTTAGTTTAATGGTCTTCGTTGAATCGGTTTCCGCTGTTGGAAAAGAAAGGTTCTCTCCCTCCAGTGTAAATCAAAACAGTACCTCAAAACCTGAACCGACAGCCACCATTTCCATAGATGCCACGAGGGGTAAAAAAATCAGCGACCATCTTTTCGGGATCTTTTTCGAGGACCTTAATTATGCTGCCGATGGCGGTCTTTATGCCGAGTTGATCCAGAACCGCTCCTTTGAATACTCTCCGGCAGACCGGAAGGGGTGGAATCCGCTCACAGCATGGGAATATACAACCGACGGATTCGGCTACGGGACCATCTCTGTTGAAACGACCACTCCGCTAAACGGGAATAATCCGCATTATGTGGTTCTGAATGTTGAAGATGAAGGTCAGCAGGGGGTTGGCCTGACCAATTCGGGTTTCGATGGGATCGTAATCCGGTCTGGAGAGAAATACGACTTTTCTGCATTCATCAGACCGCTTTGCGGGCAATCAATGCCTTTTGAAATCAAATTGCAAAATTCAAAAGGTGATATATGCGGAAAAGCAATCTTTGCAACCGATTCAAACGAGTGGAAGAAATATAAGACAACAATCAGTGCAACTCAAAGCAACGACAGCTGTCATTTTGTGATTCTGGCAAAAGGAAAAGGGAAATTTGCTATGGATGAGGTTTCGCTGTTCCCTCAGAAAACCTTTAAAGGCAGAACGAATGGTCTTCGCGCTGATCTGGCACAGACTATTGCCGATCTTAAACCCAAATTTATGCGTTTTCCGGGCGGGTGCCTGGTACACGGTGATGGACTCGGAAATATGTATCGCTGGAAAAACACGATCGGTCCGGTAGAACAAAGGGTTGAACAACGTGATATCTGGAATTACCACCAGTCTGTCGGCCTTGGATATTTTGAATACTTTCAGTTTTGCGAGGATATTGGTGCCAAACCACTTCCGGTTGTGCCAGCGGCTGTAAGTTGCCAGAACTCAGGCGGAACCTGGCGGATTGGGGGTACAGGTCAGAGAGGTTTGCCACCCGAAGAAATGCAATCTTATATCCAGGAAATCCTCGACCTGATTGAATACGCCAATGGATCAGCCTCCACAACTTGGGGTGCCAAACGGGCTAAAGCCGGACATCCTCAATCATTTAATCTGGAATATATTGGAATCGGAAACGAAGACAAGCAGACTCCGGAATTCAGGGAACGGTTTAAAATGATTTATGATGCGGTAAGAGCGATTCATCCAGAAATTACCATTGTCGGAACAGTCGGTCCTGCACCTGACGGGGAAGACTTTGACCTGGGCTGGAAATTTGCCGGTGAAAACAAGGTTAGCATGGTAGATGAACATTATTACAAAGAGCCATCCTGGTTTCTGAAAAACCTCCATCGCTATGACACTTACAACCGGAAAGCTTCCCATATTTATGTCGGAGAATATGCAGCACACGATATTGACCGCAAAAACACCCTTCGTTCCGCCCTCGCAGAAGCGGCATACATGACTTCCCTGGAACGGAACGGCGATGTGGTGGGTATGGCCTCATATGCCCCGCTTCTCGCAAAATCGGGAAATACGCAATGGATACCCGATATGATCTATTTTAACAATACCGGCGTAATGCCTTCGGTGAATTACTACGTTCAACAGCTGTTTGGTCAAAATTCAGGTGATCAATATCTGGCTTCAGATGTTTCTTTTTCGGAAGTTCCGGTTAATGGGACTGACCTGCTTCCAATATCTGTGACTATAGATAGCAGAAGTGGCGATTTAATCATAAAAGCAGTTAACAACCTGAATATTGCGTTGAAATCCGGCTTTAAAATCAAAGGCATCAAGTCGGTGAACACTAACGGAACGAAAACAATATTAAGCGGTTTACCTGTCGATTTAAATGCAGTACCGCAAATTTCAGAAATCAAAGTCGGTCAAGAATTCGGTTGCGAACTTCCTCCAAATTCATTGACGATAATCAGGATTAGAAAGTGATACGCCTTGGTTTAGGATATAGAATTCTGTAAATATTATCCCGGATGCGAAAAGTCTTAAGAAAGATATTCATTGCAATTTCAACGGTTTTTCTTCTGGTGCCCCATGCCCTGGCCCATTTCTCAGCAGAAAACCCGGAGGTTTGTCCGCAGAGCAACCGGTTATTCGGTGTTCAGACCACAACTAGTGGTTCAGAATCGATAATCCGGAAACTGATCTCTCCAAACGGTCAAATTACATTCAGCATTGTCCGGGATTCCTTAAGTTTATCCTATTCTGTAAGTTACAAGAGCAGGATACTTATCAGAAAGTCAAGATTAATGCTTGATTTTCAGGATAATGGCTTATTTGGAAAGGATATTGATGTCGCTAAGCCAGTTTTTCGGAAAGTGGATGAAAGTTATAATCTGATCGTGGGAAAAAATAAAAAGATCAGGAATCAATACACAGAAATGACGGTTCAAATGGCGGAACAAATGGCCCCTTATCGCCATATCAATCTTGTGGTAAGGGCTTTTAACGATGGGATTGCTTTCAGCTACGATTTTCCAAAACAACAAAACTGGAAATCCTTTAGTTTAAAGGAGGAGAATTCAAGTTTTAATCTGACCGGAAACCCTGAGGTCCTTACACTATTCCGCGCAGGTTTTACCACTTCTCATGAAGGACTTTACACCAGTCTGCCCTATGACGCGATCCACCCAGACACCTTAATGGATCTTCCGGCTCTGTTCGATTTTAAGGGTACCTATATGGCTATTACAGAGGCAGCCCTTTCCGATTTTGCAGGAATGTACCTTATAAAGCACAATGGTGTTCTCTGCAGCAAATTGTCTCCGTTACCCGGTGGAAATGGGGTTAGAGTAACGGGAGATTTACCTCATAAATCTCCCTGGAGGGTAATGCTTATCAGCGACAGGTTAGGTGATCTGTTTGAATCAAATATCCTGACAAATCTTAACGAACCCTGTAAAATTAAAGAGGTATCCTGGATCAAACCGGGCAAGACAACCTTCCCCTGGTGGAATGGAACCGTTGTTTCAGATACGACGATCGTGCCGGGAAACAACTTTGAGACAAATAAATATTATATCGATTTTTGTGCCCGGAACGGGTTGGAATACCACTCTGTTGTGGAACAAGGAGGGCATGAATGGTATATGAATAATGGCACAGGCTACCAGCCCGGTACCGAATTTGATGTCACCCGTCCGGTTGAAGGACTTGACATGCAGAAAGTTTGTGATTATGCAAAATCCAAAGGGGTCATGATCCGCGTATGGGTCCACTGGGCTGCATTATACCCAAAACTTGAAGAGGCATTCATCCAATTTCAGAAATGGGGCATCAGGGGCCTAATGGTCGATTTCATGGACCGTGACGACCAGCAAATGGTCAATATTCAAACCGAGATACTTCAAAGGGCAGCCGTTCACCATTTGCACATACAATTTCATGGAGCTTACAAACCTACCGGTTTACACCGAACCTATCCCAATGAATTTACCCGTGAGGGGACACTGAATTATGAAGTGAATAAATGGGAGAAAAAAATAACACCTGACCACGACCTGAATGTTATTTTCACCCGTTTACTTGCCGGCGCCACCGATTATCATCTGGGCGGATTCAGGGCTGTGCCTGATGATCAATTTATTGCACGGAATATCAAACCCGTAATGCTTGGGACCCGTTGCCATATGCTGGCAATGTATGTCGTACTGGAAAGCTATTTGGGAATGGTTTGCGATTCCCCGGATGCCTATGAGAATCAACCTGGATTTGAATTTCTAAAGCGAATTCCCACAATCTGGGACGAAACCAAAGTCCTGAACGCCGAAGTTTCAAAATATATTACTTTCGCCCGGCGAAAGAATTCGGATTGGTACATTGGGACCGTAACGAACCATGAACCAAGAGTGGTAACAGTATCTTTAGCCTTTCTTAAAGCAGGCAGTTATCTTGCTGAAATTTATACCGACAGCCCCGACTGTAAAAGTAATCCGAACCTGCTGATCAAAGAAATAAAAACTGTAACCCCCAACGATAAACTAAACCTCCGCCTTGCCGCAGGGGGCGGAGAAGTTATCTATCTTCATCAAAAATAAAATATTGCGTTATGAGACTAAATTACATTTCACTGATTCTGTTCCTTACCTGGTTTACGAGTTGTAAAAGCCAGACAGATAAACCGGACTACCAAATCCACAGCGTTCCGTTTAACGAAGTGAAAATCAATGATATATTTTGGTTGCCAAAAATAGAAACTACGCGGGAAGTAACTATTCCAGCCTCATTCGCCAAATGTGAGGAGACAGGTAGGGTTGCCAATTTTGTAAAAGCCGCTGAAAAGAAAGGGAAGTTTGGGACCACTTTCCCATTTGACGATACCGATATCTATAAAATTATTGAAGGTGCTTCCTACTCAATGAGCGTCCATCCTGATCCCAAACTTGACCGTTATGTGGATAGCCTAATTGTCATCATCGGCAAGGCTCAAGAGGCCGATGGCTACCTCTACACAGCAAGAACGATCGATCCTCAGCATCCTCACCAATGGTCTGGCAATGAGCGCTGGGTGAATGAATCCATACTGAGTCATGAACTATACAATTCAGGGCATCTGTTTGAGGCTGCATCTGCCCATTTCCAGTCTACCGGCAAGCGGAATTTCCTTGATATCGCCTTAAAAAATGCCGATCTGCTGAGTCAGGTTTTTGCCCCCGGAAAACGGAATGATGCTCCCGGTCACGAGATTGTGGAGATGGGTCTTGTAAAGCTCTATCGCCTTACCGGTGAGGAAAAATATCTTTCCCTGGCAAAATATTTTATCGATTGCCGCGGTAAGGAGAATAATCCAAAGAATGCCTATTCCCAGAACCATAAACCGCTGATTCAGCAGGATGAAGCTGTAGGACACGCCGTTCGTGCGGGTTACCTCTATTCGGGAGTGGCCGATGTTGCAGCCCTCACGGGTAATGCAGCCTACATTTCTGCCATCGATAAGATCTGGGAAAATATGGTTTCTAAGAAGCTTTACATCACCGGAGGTATCGGAGCCCGGCATGACGGAGAAGCTTTTGGAGACAATTACGAACTGCCCAATTTGACTGCCTATAATGAAACTTGTGCCGCAATTGCCAATGTTTACTGGAATTACCGCATGTTTTTATTGCATGGCGACTCCAAATACATCGATGTTCTCGAAAGGAGTCTTTACAATGGTGTGATTTCAGGAATCGGCCTTGACGGAAAAACTTTTTTCTACCCCAATCCGCTGGAATGCGATCTCACGTATAAATTTAACAGTGGCGGCACGCTTGATCGTCAGCCATGGTTTGATTGCTCCTGTTGTCCAACCAACATGTGCAGGTTTCTCCCTTCGGTTCCGGGCTATATTTATGCCCAAAGCGATAACAAGCTGTATGTAAACCTGTTTGTAACCAGCTCATCCAAAATTGTGCTGACCGGAAATCAGGTTACCCTCACCCAGGAAACCCAATATCCGTGGGATGGAAATGTGAAGATATCGGTTTCTCCCGAAATGACCGGGAAATTTGCCCTTCGTCTGCGTATCCCCGGATGGGCTGAAAACCAACCGGTCCCAGGCGATTTATATGCCTATTCCAAACCTCAGAACGATTCAGTTTCCATAAAAATTAACGGAAAGAAGATTTCCTTCCTGACAGAAAAAGGTTATGCTCTCCTGGACCGTGAATGGAACAAGCAGGATGTTGTAAATTTATCGCTTCCAATGGGTATTCGCCAGGTTATTGCCAATAAGCAGGTCAAAGATGATCTTGGGAAAGTCGCCCTGGAACGGGGACCGATCGTTTATTGTCTTGAGGCGGCCGACAATAAGAATATCAATGATTTGTACCTCTCAGCCAATAGTGAAACAGTAAACGGCTTCAAGCCTGAATTACTGGGTGGCATTGAAACGATTTCAGGTCAGGAAAGTAATCAGAAAGAGGGGTTTACTGCAATTCCTTATTTTGCCTGGAATAATCGGGGAATCAACCAGATGAAAGTCTGGATACCGTTGAAATAAATTCATTTGATCATCAAATTAATTCAAGACGTTAGTTATAAAGCTGTCGCTATATTAGAATGAGAAATCTGATACCGGTAAAGTTCATAAGCCTATTCTGCCTGTTCATAAGCCTGAATGCATTTTCACAGGAACCTATTATTTCAGTAGATGTCACAAAACCTGTTGCCCCCGTTCAGCCAACCATGTGGGGAATATTTTTTGAGGACATCAACTTTGCTGCTGACGGTGGTATATACGCAGAACTGGTCAAAAACCGTTCATTTGAGTTCCTCAAACCGCTGATGGGATGGAAAATTATGAAACCCGATACAACATCCGGAGTTTTAATCCTGAACCAAAGTGAGACGAATCCGTCGAATCCGCGCTATGCAAGGATTTCTATCGCCCCCGGTGAACCATCCTTTGGTTTATCCAACGAGGGATTCCGCGGAATGGGTATCCGGCAAGGGGTGACCTACCACTTTTCCATACTCGCCCGCCAAAAGGGGAAAAGCAAACTGAAAATGCGCATTGAACTGGTAAATCCCCAGGGCGCAGTAATCGGCTCTTCCAGTCTGTTACCCGATTCAGAATCGTGGAAGAGATGTCAGGTTAGTTTTGAGGCGACCGCAACAGAAAAAAAAGCAAAATTAAATATCTGGTTTGAAGGTGAAGGGGATCTTGATCTCGATATGATTTCACTCTTTCCCGGTGACACCTGGAAAAACCGTCCGGGTGGATTACGTGCCGATCTCGTTCAACTACTTGCCGATTTAAAACCGGGGTTTATCCGTTTTCCGGGAGGATGCATTGTTGAAGGGAGGGAACTGGAGACACGCTATCAGTGGAAAAAAACAATCGGAAACATCGATGATCGCAAATTAATCATCAACCGCTGGAATACAGAATTTAAACGTCGTGACACCCCTGACTATTTTCAATCCTTTGGAATGGGATTCTTCGAATATTTTCAATTGGCAGAGGATTTAGGAGCTGAACCGCTCCCGATTTTAAGCTGTGGTCTAGCATGTCAGTACAACACGGCGGAGGCAGTGCCATTGGATCAGCTGGATCCCTATATTCAGGATGCCCTTGATCTGATAGAGTTTGCCAACGGACCGGCTGATTCAAAATGGGGAAAAATGCGGACTCAGATGGGGCATCCAATGCCATTTAACCTGAAGATGATCGGAGTTGGAAATGAACAGTGGGGACCTCAGTATATAGAGCGGTATACGGTTTTTGCAAAGGCAATCACCGAAAAATATCCTTTTGTCAAAATTGTATCCAGCGCAGGTCCTGCCCCAAACGGAAAGAATTTCGAATATGCTTCTGCAGAACTTAAAAAGCTAAATGCACAGATTGTTGATGAACATTATTATGCCAAACCAGAATGGTTCCTGGAAAATGCCACCCGTTACGATAAGTACGACCGGAACAGCTACAAGGTTTTTGCAGGGGAATATGCAGCTCATGGTGCCAAAACCGGAAATCCCGTATCTCATAATCACTGGGAATGCGCCCTTTCCGAAGCCGCATTTATGACCGGTCTGGAACGTAATGCTGCAGTAGTTCAGCTTTGTTCCTACGCCCCGCTCTTTGCCCATGTCGATGGGTGGCAATGGACTCCCGACCTGATCTGGTTCGACAACCTGCAATCTTTCGGTACAGTTAATTATTACGTTCAAAAATTGTTTTCCAATAATAAGGGGACAGAAGTTTTGCCAATGCTGATGGACACCAAACCGCTGACAGGACAGGAAGGGGTCTATGGTTCAGCTACCTGGGATCAGAATTCTCACGAAATCATACTGAAACTGGTTAATTCAAAAAGTGAACCTCAGCCGGTAAAAGTAGTTCTGAAAGGAACAAAGAAGCTGGTTAAAATAGCGAAAATGATTACTCTTCAAAGCGATAGCCTTTCTACTTTCAATTCGCTGGAACATCCAAGGTTACTTGTACCTGTTGAAAATGAAGTGGTATTGAAAGGGGAAACAGTCGATCAGGTACTTGCAGGTTATTCGTTTACGGTTATAAAAATAAAACAAGAATAAAAACTGTTAAATTTTAATTTTCAGTCCTGTCAGGGATTAGATATGGGTAGAAAACAATTAAATATTGAAGGTTTCGTCCCGTACGGGACGAGATATTTTGTGACAAATTACCCTCCTACCCATATTTAATGCCTACGGTACAATCTTAAGAAAAAGAATTACTCCTGAATAAAAACGAACTCGAAAGTTTAACAGTTTCCAGATCTTCTTTAAATACGTGGGCGAGTAACTTTTAAGAACTTGAAAAATCACCCGCCCACTATCTTAAATTTCAATTCTATCTTTTTAGTGTTTGTACTCTTACAACCACAGTTTTCATCTTGGAAAATATATCCAAATCATTCGCTAACCATAAGGACAAAACCTCCGGCAGGTTTAATCTTCAAATTTATCTTCTCCCCTTTTTTGGTTTTTAATTCCGATTTAGAAAAGGAACGGTTTGTATCCCCATCGGTATAAAAGGTGGCATTCACATTGGCCGCTATAAATGGCAAGGTGAAGCTGATCTCCTTTTCGGAATTCTCCCCGTTTATACCGGCGATATACCAGGTGTTGCCGGATTTACGGGCCAATACCACATATTTACCCGGGAAACCGTCAATAAAGCGGGTGTCATCCCAATGTGTCGGAACGGAACTCATATACTCCCGGATATATTCCGGCACCAAAGCCATTCCTTCAGGACTTTCGGCCCAATGCTGAATACCCGATTGAAAAACAACCGTAAGCGCAAGCTCAAATGCACTTGAGGTCTTTCTCTTCAATCCGGGAATTTCAGTAAGATTTACCGGAGTGAAATCCATAGGACTGAAAACATTACGGGTAAAAGGCAACATGCAGGTGTGATTTGGCTCCTGATCTGCCGCCTCCTGGGTAAAAGTAATATATTCAAATCCCTTGACTGCCTCCATAGTCACCAGATTAGGATAGGTCCGCTGCCAGCCTTTGGGATAGGTGGCCCCGTGAAAGTTCACCATTAGTTTATATTTCATGGCATCCTGCAGTATGTCATTGTAATATTTCATCATTGATTGTCCGTCACCTCCAAAAAAATCAGCTTTGATTCCCTTGATCCCCATTTCACTGATCCGCTTAAATTCAGCTTCTCGATTACGACCAAACAACAGCTTATCTTTTGGACTGTAAGCAACAGTATTCCAACTACCTGCAGAGTTGTACCAGAGCAGTAACCCGACCCCTTTACCTGTTGCATAATCAACCAACTCTTTCACTTTTTCGTAGCCAATCTTCACATCCCAGTCTGCATCGATCAGACAGTATTCCCATTTCATTTTCGCAGCCCAATCGATATAGCTTTTTTGTACCTCATAGATTACGGAATCATCTTTCTTCATGATCCAGCTCCAGGAAGCCCTGCCGGGTTTTACGAATGAATAATCAGCCTCTTTTGCAGGAATTGCAAGGTCGGTTTCAAGGGTCGATTCCATCAACGTTTTTAATCCGTCACTGATCACAATAATCCGCCACGGGGTAAGCCAGGGAGTTTTGGATTCGGGGAAAAGCGGTGCGAGTGGTGAAGTCCTCTCCCCCTCCTGAGGAAACCTGATTTTATATTTACCATTTTCGGATAACTGTTGAAGACGGGCTCCGCAGTAGGTCCCATCCAGGCCGGTTTCAGTCAAAAGTATCCAGGTATTATCCTTTTTAAACAACGCCGGGAATACCCAACCTGCGGAATAAGGTGACGGCTTCCCGATATCCTCTCCCTGGAAGTAATAATCCTCGTACGAAGGTTGCGAATTGCACCATCCCATATAAACATCAGGGCAGGGACTCATATAGATCTTACTTCCTGGTGTTAACTGAAATGAGGTGTTTTCTTCACTAATTTTCCGGGTTTCAAGTGATTTCCCTGGAAGAAAATAGCGAAAAGCTGCTCCATCATCGGATACTCTGAATATCATATCGATAGGTTCCTGCCTGAAATTTGTAAAACGGATGGTTTGTTCATTTCCATGGTAAGTACAATGTTTCCTTTTCCCCGAAATCAACTGGTAATCATCCTTCACAGATTTTATCGCTGAAACAGACTCGATTTTGAGTCCAATGGTAAAATCGGCATCTGAAAGCCGGATTCCAAGACCGGACTGGCCAATAACCTGCGCTCCGTTGAAATCTATGGAATAGACAGGTTTTCCATCAGCTACGAGATTTACCTTTAATTGGATTTTGCCATTCGGACTGCTAAGTTTATAAACGGTCTCCTGAGAGAATAAACTACCGATGCTGAATAACAGGATCAAAAGGATCGATGCGTGCTTCATTTATGACCTTTATTTGACGACAGCGAATTTAAAAATAGTCGTCGTATGATATGTTTCACCTGGTTTCAGAATGGCTGTCGGGAAAGCAGGATGATTGGGGGAATCGGGGAAATGCTGCGTTTCAAGGCATAAGGCTGAATACTGGGTATAAACTCTGCCATATTTTCCGGTAATGGTTCCATCCAGGAAATTGCTCGTATAAAACTGAACGCCAGGCTGATCGGTATAGACCTCCATCGTCCTCCCGCTGACAGGCTCAACAACGTATACTGCAAGATCAGATAACCCCTTGGTATTGAGCACGAAATTATGGTCGTACCCGATTGGGTTCCCTCCTGTGGCAATCAGATCTTTTCCAATAGGCTTAACTGTTGTAAAATCATAGGGGGTCCCTTTGACATCGCGCAATTCACCGGTAGGGATTAGCGTACTGTCAACCACTGTATATTTTGAAGAGGCAATCATCAGTTCATGGGTTTTGATGTCTCCGGCACCGGCCAGGTTAAAATAGCTGTGCTGCGTCAGGTTAATTGGGGTAGCTTTGTCAGAAGTTGCGTTATAACCGAAAATCAATTGGTTGTCATCAGTCAATGTGTAGGTTATATCGACAGTCAGATTGCCCGGATAGCCCTCTTCCCCATCCTTACTTATATAATGAAGTTTAAGTCCGACGCTATTCCCGGTAGTGAAATCTTCCGCATTCCACACCACTTTATCAAAACCTTTGAGTCCACCATGGAGATGATTGACCCCGTTATTCTGTGCCAGTGTGTATTGGTTCCCATCAATCTCAAATTTACCTTTGGCAATCCGGTTACCGTACCTGCCAACCACGGCACCAAAATAGGGGTTGTTGGACAAATATCCGGCAAGAGTGTCAAATCCAAGAACAACGTCAGCACATTTTCCGTTTTTATCAGGCAGTAGTAATGAAGTTATCCGGCAGCCATAGTTTGTTACTTTCAGTGTGATTCCCGAACGATTGACCAGCGTGTAGAGATTGACTTCAGGTGCACCGGGAAGCGTTCCAAATGATTGTTTTGTAACGGTTCCGGGAGATTGAACTGTTCCCGTTTTATTACATGAGGAAAAGAAAATGATGGAACCAAAACCCATCAAAAGAATAACCAACGGAATTATTTTTTTCATTTTATACGTTTTATGTGCTTTTATTAATTGAGGTAAAATTACGGTTAATAAATCATTTTCCCCCACACAGACACACCTGATGAGGTGAGACCAGTAAAAGTCAAAGTTGCGCTTCTGGGAGAACTTTCCCAATCGTAACCATCACGTATCACCAATTTCTGATTCCCGATCTGAAGGATCTTATTGGCGCTGTCCAACGTCCATTTCCCATTAAACGCACCTGTCGCCCTCCCTCTGGACCAAAGGGTGAGGGTTGTCGATTTTTGCATTACCTGATACTGATAGTGGAGCATTATAACCTCATAATTTCCCCTCAAAGCAACTGTATCCATCGCAAGTTGCGGAACTGCCGCATACCGTTCGGGCATAACCTCAGGCCATCCATCGCTGGTCCAGAATACTTCACGCACCTGACCCATCATGATCGCATTCGATGCAACTATTCCGGGTACACCTACCGGCAGCCTTCCCTGAGATGAGAAATACCATTGTTTGGTATCCGGATTCTGGAAGATGCAGCAATGGGAAACACCAACCCATCCGGTATGATTATTGAAGGCATAAGGATGAGTGATCATCGGCCAGCATTCCGCACCATTGGTAACATCCAGTCCATCAATACCCAGATAAGGACCTGTAATGGTTTTCGAACGTGCAACCCTGGTATTATAGGCAACCGACAGTTCATCATATGCCAGAAAAAGATAATAATACTGCGTTTCAGGATTGTAAATTATTTCGGGAGCCTCAAGGGCCTGCCAGCGATTGGTATTCACATCACCCCTGCCTGCAATCCGAACACCATAGTCCGAAATAGTTTCCAGTTTATCGGGTTTGCCCGTTGCCGGATTTAGTTGCAGAGCTGCAATTCCCGAATGCCACGATCCGTAAATAAGCCACTGCTGCCCTTCAGGAGTGATGATAAAACTTGGATCTATGGCATTAAATTTAAAATAGGCATTCCAGTCGTTTGGACCATTACGGATGTAACTGACAACCCCATCGGGTTCAGAACAGACCACCATCCCTTTGTCTGTCCAAACATTTGTCGATAAATCTGCAGATTCGGCCACTCCGATAAAAGCCCTCTCAGACCACGATAGGTTCGTATCAGTTCCTACAATCGGGTTGGTTACAACCACACAATAATACAACCGGTAAATGTTGCCTGCTTTTCTGATACAGGGGGCCCAAAATCCGTAAGTAGGATTATCGATAGGAGGAAGGGCCGGAGTCATACGTGCCCGTTTGTTGTTTAGTGAATCCTTTACCCAGGCAGGGACATCCGGGAAAACGGTTCCCCTGAACTCCCAGTTAACCAGGTCTGTCGAACGGCGGCAGGGGAAGTGGCCGTGACCGTCGAGTACATTGCCATACGATGCATCTGTCTGATACATATAGTAATAATCGCCACATTTTTCTACTGTAGGATCATGCACATTGGCCAGATTCCATTGAGCCCTTTGGTCCCACCCCGAAATTGAGATATAATTATCAGCATAGGAAGGGCCTACGAAAGAGACATTTCTGGGAACGCTTTTCGGGGGATTCTCTACAACCGGGATTACCTCCGTCACACTCCCTTTTTTACAGGCGAATGCAAAAAGAGTAACATAGACGACTAACAGAAAATTCAAGTATTTCAGTGAAAGTAGCTTCATTTCAGGGTTTATTTTTTTCTTTTGATCACTTTAAGAATTGTAACGGAAACTACGGAATTTATCAATGGTCAATGGTTAATGGTCAATTAAGTAAGCGGAATGATTTAATTTGGTAACTATATCTTTCTGTATCTCAGATAACCAATTCACAATAACATTGAACATTATTCATTGACAACTTTTTAGACTCTCATCTTTTATTTGTTTGACTTTAGAATTACCGGAATACCCACAAAAATTTCGGTTATTTGCCTTGTGGGGCTGCAATAAATAACCATCTGCAAATATAGTGCGGCTCTGCCACTTACTCTTTTGCAAACGAACTAAACTGCAAATATTATTGGAGCAGATTATTTTTTGAATCTTACTCAACCAGAGGCCATCCATCCACATCCCAATTGAGTTTCCGGATAATAAGCTTCGGTTTTCCTGCGTCATGTGCATCATAGGCATGGTAAATAATGTAATCCCGTCCGTTGAAAGTACAAACCGCATTATGCCCCACTCCGGGATAATCCTTATCTCCTTGCACAACCACCGATCCTCCACCTGACATCATAGGCACACCCAGCTTATCAGTGTAGGGTCCCTCAATTTGCCCGGAGCGTCCAACCATCACTTTATAATCGCTATGGATTCCGCGGCAACAGTAGTCAAAAGAGACAAAAAGGTAGTAAAACCCGTTATGCTTTACCATAAAAGGGGCTTCAATGGCACCGGTGCCGGCCTCAGTTGGAGGAATATTCGGATCCCTGGTACGCGAGGCCAACGGAACCCACCTATCGGGGTGAGCCGGACCGGAAAGTTCGTCGTTAAGTTTAACCAGCTTAATTCCAGACCAGAAAGAGCCAAAACATAACCATGGCTTCTTTTCATTATCAAGTATTAAGTTCGGATCTATTGCATTCCAGTCGTCACGACCCGGAACCGATTCGATGATTTTACCCCGGTCAACCCAGTGATAATTCGGATCGGCAGGATTTAGAGTCATATTATCGGCCAGACCAATACAGGAGGTATTCTTTCCAAATGCGGAAACGGAATAAAAAAGCTGGTATTTTCCCCGGTAGAAAGAAATATCAGGAGCCCAGATATGTCCTTTAAAACCAGGTATTTCGTCTATGGCCCATTGAGGCCCTGCGCTAAACACCGGCTTTTCTCTCTTCCATTCCTTCATATCCTTTGAAGAAAAAAAACTGATCCCCGGTCCCGTGCAAAAGAGATAATAAACACTATCCTGCCTGATCATAACCGGATCATGCACAAAGAAAGGCTGCGCTTTACCACCCGCTATTAGTAATACCAGGAAGGCGATTAACGAAATCGTATTTCTTTTCATCTTATTCCCTTATATATTAATCTGTTAGAATTATTAATTCTTTTTCAAGGTCAAAACGGTGACAGAATGTGGACGGAACGTATAATTGAAGTTTTCTGAAACCCCCGTTACGGCAGCAGTCGTGATGGAGACATTCTCCGGATTTTGGAGTGAATTCCCGGCAAAACGGTCATCATGATATATAATACTCGCTTTTCCGACCGGATTTAATTTGACCTTTCCTTCAAGCTTAAGTGCCGTTGGCTGTGATTCGTTGGTTGCATTCACGACTTTTACAATAATTTCTCCGGTTTTAGTCTCACCCGCACTTGAATAGAGACCCGGAACAATTTTTCGGGGCATTGCTACCTGTTGCACCAGTTTTTGGTCCAGATAACAGAACAGACTATCCCCTTTAACCCGAACACTGATGTCGTACCACCGGTTTGGTTCAATGAAACCCGGCTGTTGTCCAAAGTAAGAGCCATAACCATTATCATACCATTGCAACCAGCTGTATCTTCTCCACTCACTTAAATTCCAGTTGTAATGCTTATTTTCCCCGGTGGTGTAAAACAGAATATTAAAACATTCCAGGTCATCGATGGAATCGGCCTTTGCTTTAAGAGAGAGGGTGTAATCGTTCCAGGCATCGGTTCCGGTCTCGTCATAAACACTTTTAAGAAAAGGCATTGCCAGATAGGCATGATTTCCGGTCCAGATTCCATTGGAAGCTTTGTTTAGGACCTCTTTGGGAAACAATTTATCCCCTTCATATTTTTTGCCATTCACAGTCACTGACACATCCTTGTATTCGGCTTTCAGGTCAGTATTCAGAAATCCAAGCATTCCCACCCCTTTTTCAACAGGCAGTAAAACATTATTTGGGTAGGTGTTTGTCAGTTTCAGCGATCTGTCCGCCAGGTTTGTGGCAAAAAGTTTCTGAACATGATAAGCAGGATTACCATAGGCGTTTGCATTATCATAGGCAAGGATATCGGGATTCCATGTTTGATCGTTCAGGTTGACAAAGGTAGGAGCCATAGAACTGAGCTTCACGATATCGGCATTGCGCTCCATTCCAACCATAAAGGCAGCTTCGGCAAGTGATGCATCGAGATTCCCCTTCAGGGTGTTTTCCCATTTCTTTACCGCATATTCACCCGCATATATTTTGGGTCCTTTTCGGTCATAACCATCATATCGCGTGAAATTCCTGTAGAAAAAGTCAGGACTCTCGTAGAAATGTTCATCGATCATTTCAATCGGCTCAGTAATTCCGGCAAGGTCAGATCGTTTAAATCCGTTCCGCATGCCAGGGTCGGTACAGGTGATGGTATAAAGTTGCGGATATTTTTCCTTGATCGACTTGTAAAAAATATTGTAATGCTCCCAGTAGACGGGGCCGTAATTCTCATTCCCGATTTCCAGGTATTTGATATGAAAAGGTTTGGGGTGTCCGTTTTTCGCCCGGAGTGCTCCGCCAACGGAAGAAACAGGTCCCAAGGCATATTCAAGAGCATTCAGAACTTCCTGGATATATGGCTTCAGTTCATCCGCCGGAACC
>Ga0364865_10079_pt1 | contig 20668 bp, 15 predicted proteins | sample SorcelAu500001C7_FD_206919 | JGI IMG/M metagenome (GOLD analysis project Ga0364865, IMG submission 206919) | Enriched cells from Trout Bog Lake Hypolimnion, Wisconsin, USA - BchlTB.Aug13.5000.01.C7 | ecosystem: Environmental > Aquatic > Freshwater > Lake > Hypolimnion/Profundal zone | place: USA... | reverse complement strand
TTAATGCGAAATCGATTGCGTAAATAATAATTCCTATATCCTATTTCTTTTGTTTAATTTTCTTCAACTTACATCTTCTTAGTTAGGATGGTACTGATTTTTATATGTTCACAGAAAGGATTGCTATATAAAATGATAGGATTACCCATAACAGACGCAAAATATAGAAATGGATTAGGTGATAACTAAAATAATTAGTAATTTAGAGTCTAAATAATTTAGTTATTATGGAGCAGAATATATTTAAAGGGATAAATGCAATAGAGTTTTCAAAAAGGTTTCAGAATAATGATGATTGCTACAATTATCTGATAACAATAAAATGGGGGAAGGGTTATAAATGTAGTCGCTGTGGTTGTGAACAAAGTCATAAGGGACGAACTTATTATTTTAAAAGATGTAAGGCTTGTGGTTATGATGAAAGTGTAACAGCTAACACTGTTTTTCATGGAATTAAAATGCCGATACTAAAAGCTTTCCATATGGTATTTAGATTAACGGCAAAGAAAAAAGGGATGTCAACGATAGAATTAGGAACAGAAGTAGGTGTTCAACAGAAGACAGCCTGGTTATTCAAGAGAAAGGTACAGGCTGTTATGAAAAAGGATAGGGATGACAAAATGAAAGGGACAGTAGAAGTTGATGAAACACTTATTGGGGGCTATTCTACAGCAAAAGGAAGAAGCACAGAAACAAAAGATGCTCTTTTTGTAGCTGTTGAAACACTATCTGATGGAAGAACAGGGAATATTGCCTTGCAGCACATTGAAGGTTTTACAGCAGATGAGTTGAAGTATGCTATAAAAGATAATATAAAAAATGAGGCTGCAATAAAAACAGATGCTTATCATTCTTATAAAAAGTTAGCAAAACAGATGAAGAATATAACCTATAGTTATTCAGAAAAAGGAAGTGCAATGGATGAGCTGCACAAACAAATTATGCAGTTCAAGAACTGGCTAAGAGGAACACATCATCAATGTTCCAGTGGATATTTGTTTGCTTACACTGATGAATATGTTTACAGGTTTAATAGACGCAATATGAGAAGAAGATTATTTAATGATGTGATGGTAAGATTAATGCATCAAATACCACATCCTTACAATTATCTAAAAACACTATGCGTTTATTCTACCTAATCCTATAAAATGATTAAATTCCCAATATAACCATTAATTTAAGCCATCTTAAATTTCAAATTACAATCAGGTATGAGCATTTTGCAACAATACAGTCTGGAAGGAAAAGTTATTATTGTAACTGGTGGCACAGGGATACTTGGATACTCATTTGTAAAAGCAATTGCTGATGCAGGGGGATCGGTTGGTATATTGGGGAGGCAAAAAGAAAAAGCTGAATCAATAGCCGAAGAAATTAACAAAGCGGGAGGAAATGCGATAGCACTGGTTGCGGATGTTTTAAATGAAGCACAGCTAATGCAGGCAAAACTTCAGATTATTGAAAAATTTGACAGAATTGACGGGTTGGTTAATGCAGCTGGTGGAAATATTCCGGAAGGTGTTATATTGCCTGAAGATGATTTGTTTGCAATGAATATGGAAGGAATGCGCAAAGCCATGGACATTAATTTGTGGGGAACCATTATACCCACACAAATATTTGGAGAAGCCATTGCTAAAAGTGGCAAAGGAAGTATTGTCAATATATCCTCCATGAATTCAAAACGGGCTGTGACCCGGGTATTAGGTTACAATATGGGTAAAGCGGCAGTAGATTGTTATAACCAATGGTTTGCTGTTGAAATGGCAAACAGGTATGGTGATGCCATCAGGATGAATGCACTGGCTCCGGGATTCTTTTTGACAGAACAAAACAGGTATCTTTTAACTAAAAAAGAGGGAGGGTATACCGAAAGAGGGGAAAAAGTAATCCGTCAAACTCCTTTTAAAAGATTTGGTAGCCCTGAAGAACTTCAGGGAGCACTGATCTGGTTATTGAGTGATGCCAGTCAATTTGTTACAGGTGCTATGATAACTGTAGATGGAGGTTTTTCTGTTTATAGTGGGGTATAAAATAAGTCTCTTAAAAATTAGCAAATATGAGTTCTCAAAAAATTGGTAATTATCGGTGGACAATTGTTTCGTTGCTTTTTTTTGCAACCACCATTAATTACATGGACAGACAGGTAATTGGTTATTTAAAACCATTATTCTCATTGCCGGTTGAAAAAGGCGGATTGGGATGGTCTAATACAGACTTTGCATTAGTGACTTCCCTTTTTACATTATTTTATGCAGGTATAACATTTATTGCCGGATTTATTATTGATAAAATTGGGACGAAACTGGGATTGGCATTATCATTAATTATATGGTCTGTTTTTGGTATATTAAATGCATTTGCCGGCAGTTTAGCACTGGTTCATGCCTGTATACGTTCTTTATTTGGTATTGGCGAAGCTGGTAATTTCCCTGCATCTATTAAAACTATAGCAGAATGGTTTCCTAAAAAAGAAAGGGCGTTGGCTACAGGTATTTTTAATTCGGGTGCCAATGTAGGTGCCATGATTGCTTCAATTGTAGTTCCGTTAATTGCATACCGTGTTTGGTTTAACGGGGCCATTGCAGGATGGCAAATGGCATTTATTATTACAGGCTTAATTGGTTTTTTCTGGTTAATATTTTGGTTTTGGTTATACGAAACACCAAAATCGCATAAAAAATTATCAGCAGCTGAATTTGATTATATACACAGTGATGATACTGAGCCTGCAAAAGTAGAAAACGTGTTGAAAGCACCCTGGTATAAAGTATTAAAATACAGGCAAACCTGGGCATTCTTTACTGGCAAATTTCTAACTGATGGGATCTGGTGGTTTTTACTGTTTTGGCTGCCCGATTTTATGAAGCAGCAATTTAATATGGAAGGCCATGCCATTATGGTTCCATTATTTACCGTGTATGCTGTAGCTATACTGGGTAGTGTATTAGGTGGTGGATTTCCGATGTTATTTATGAATAAAGGTATGGAAGCTTATAAAGCCCGTTTAACAGCCATGCTGATTATTGCCATTTTGCCTGTTTCTTTATTAACCACTCCTTATTTTGGTAATGTTTCCATATTTGGGGACCAAGCTTATATTTATGCACTGGTAGTAATTTGTATTGCTGCAGCAGCACATCAGGCATGGTCCTGCAATATATTTACAACTGTTTCTGATATGTTTCCCAAAAAAGCAGTAGGTTCTGTAACAGGTATTGGCGGGTTGGCAGGTGGATTAGGCGGAGTATTGATTCAGCAGATTGCAGGTAGGCTGACTGATCATTATAAACAAATTGGGGAAGCTGCAGCAGTTGTAAAAAACCTTACTGGAGATTCTGCCAGGTTGCTGGTACAAACTCATGTGCAAACTGCTTATGGTATTATGTTTGGTTTGTGTGCACTGTCTTATCTGATAGCCTGGATTTGTATAAAAATCCTGGTTCCCAAGTTTCAGCCAATAACAGATTTGTAATAACTGATTAACAAATAACAAAAAAGTGAATGATAATTCATTCACTTTTTTAGTGGGGGATTTTGCTGCAATAAAATCAGATTTTAATTTTCAACACCAGTTTTTTTATGGGTTCAGCACCGCCAATCATTGGTGCATGCACATCTTCCGGAAAAAAAATAGCAAACTGCCTATTTGTTAACTGAAAAAACAGGTCTGGCTTGTCATCAAAAAGCAATACATCTTTTGCTTCATTATAAGCACCCTTGGGATGCTGGCAGGTATTTCTGGGTTTCCATCCTAAGGTTTCATTGCCTCGGATACATACCTGGATATCTATGTATTGATTGTGACATTCAAAGCCAGCCAGGCTTTCCTCAGCTTTTTTCCCAGGTTTTTCCGAAACAATGGCTTTAACAGCAGCTCCATCGACTTCAAATTTCCCGATTTCCAGTCCGGCCAGGTCGGTTGAAAGTAAATAAGAAACAGCGGTTGGAAAGCTAGGGTGTAAAACTGCATAACGGTTTATATTTTCAAGTGCATCAATTATCATAATAAAAATTTTAATACAAATTAGTGGATTTAATTATCGTTGCACCCTTCCGGAACCATCTCCTTTCACCAGGTCGTTTACTTCTTTAACGGTAACATGGTTCAGGTCGCCCGGTATGGTATGTTTCAGTGCAGATGCAGCCACACCGAATTCTCCTGCTTCTTTAAAAGATTTTCCGGTAACCAGTCCGTAAATAAAACCACTGGCAAATGAGTCGCCGCTACCAACACGGTCAATAATTCTAACCTCATATTCTTTGGTATGATAGAATTCAGTGCCATCATATACCAGGGCACTCCACCCATTATCAGAAGCACTATGGCTTTCCCTTAATGTGGAAGCAATATATTTGAAACCGAATTTTTCTTTCATTTGCTTAAATACACTTTTATAGCCATCCAGATTCAGTTCTCCTTTGGTTACATCAGTGCCTGCAGCTTTAAAACCCAGTGTTGTTTCTGCATCTTCTTCATTTCCTATGCAAACATCCACATACTGGCAAAGCCTGCTCATAATTTCACGGGCTTTTTCTTTACTCCAGAGTTTTTTACGGTAGTTCAGGTCAATGCTGGTGGTAATTCCTTTTGCTTTGGCAGCTTTTAGGGCAGCTTCAGTCAACATAGCCGCTTTGTCACTTAAAGCGGGGGTAATACCAGTGGTATGAAACCAGTCTGCGCCATCCAGAATCTCATCAAAGTTAAAATCAGACAATTCCACTTCAGCAATAGATGCACCTGCACGGTCGTACACAACCTGGGAAGCCCGCATAGAAGCACCTGTTTCCAGAAAATAGATACCCAGCCTGTCGCCACCTCTGGCAATAAACTGTGTGTCTACGCCATATCTGCGCAAATGGTTAATGGCTGCATGACCTAATGGATTATCAGGAACTTTGCTAACAAATGTACCATGCAAGCCATAGTTACAAAGTGCAGCGGCAACATTTGCCTCACCTCCGCCATAAGTAATATCAAAGGTATCTGCCTGAACAAATCTTTTATAATCCGGGGTAGATAAACGCATCATAATCTCTCCCAGGGTGACTACTTTTTTAGACATAAATTATACGATGTTTGAATTGTTGTTAAATGAATAGGTTTACAAGAAGGCAAGTTTTGAGTATTCAAATGTAGAAATCAGGATGAATATGGAAGCTAAAAAATACGATAACGATTGCGTAAAAAAAAGAATAAATACTTTTTCTTTCCCGAAAGATTGAGGTGCTTTGCAGGAGTAAAAACGGATGATTTCAAACGTCAAGTACATGAATAATAAAACAACATTGCTTCAGCTGATTCCTGAACAGGGAATATTGCCACTTTATTTCAATAAAGACAAAGAAGTAACCATCGAAGTGTTAAAGGCCCTATACAATGCGGGCGTAAAAGCAGTGGAATATACCAACAGGGGAGAAGCTGCTTTAGAGAATTTTAAAGCAATGCGTAAAATATGTGATACAGAACTAAAGGGAATGTATCTTGGTATTGGCACTATCAAGAATGGTACAATGGCGCAGGCCTTTATAGATGAGGGTGCAGATTACCTGGTATGTCCCGGATTGGTGGAATCGGTGGCAATAGTGGCCGACAAAAATAATATGTTATGGGTTCCGGGTTGTATGACCCCTTCCGAAATTATCAAAGCGGAAGAACTGGGGGCAAAATTTGTAAAATTGTTTCCGGGCAATATACTGGGTCCAGGGTTTTTATCTGCTATTAAAGAGTTGTTTCCTCAGCTTTTATTCATGCCAACAGGTGGAGTTGAGTTAAGTAAAGAAAATATTTCTGGCTGGTTTAAAGCTGGGGTTGCCTGTGTGGGAATGGGCAGCAAATTAATTAGTAAGCCATTAATGGATGCAAAAGATTACAAGGCTATTGAAAGTGCAACTATAGAAGTATTAAATCTAATTAGATCAATCAGATCATAAAGTGTTTCATACATAAGTCGGTTATTGTTTAAGAATGAACCTTGTCTTTTACCGGGCAAGGTTTTTGACTTTAGCCTATTACCGACCCTTAAAATAATGCCAAACTGAGCATCTGCCAAATAAAATGTTAATAAACTGGTAATAAGTAAATCTATTTTTTGTTTATTCTTGATAATCAGTTTATTATTTAAACTTTATATGATGTTCCAGGGTTTATTTGAACAGGGTTAAAAAATATTAGTATTGCTAAACTGTTAAAATAGAGGTAATTGAAAAATTGGCTTAAAATTTGATTTTGCCATTCCGTAGCTTTCCTTAATTTTGCAGTCCTTTTAATTTTGGGCTAATTATCAATGGGTAGTTCGGTACGGCCGTTAATTCTGAACCACCTGATTTTTGGACAAGAGAATAGAATCGTTCTCACCATTGTTAAGCTAAACCGGTTTTACAAAATACTATGTCTACAACAAATTTGAACAAGAGGATCAGCTTTGGTAAAACAAAACACCTTGCTGATGCACCTGATCTGCTCGACATTCAGTTACAATCGTTCAGAGAATTCTTCCAGTTAGAAACGACGCCTGATAAGCGTAATATCGAAGGATTGTTTCGTGTGTTTAAGGATAATTTTCCTATAACAGACACACGTAACATTTTCGTATTGGAATTTCTGGACTATTTTATTGATCCCCCACGCTATAGCATTGAAGAATGTATGGAACGTGGTTTAACGTATGCTGTGCCTTTGAAAGCCAAATTACGTTTAAGTTGTAATGATGAGGAACATGTTGATTTCCAGACTATTGTGCAGGATGTGTTTTTAGGTAATATTCCTTATATGACCCCCCGTGGTACCTTTGTGGTAAATGGTGCTGAACGTGTGGTGGTTTCTCAGTTACACCGCTCTCCGGGTGTATTCTTCGGACAATCTATTCATCCAAACGGGACAAAAATCTATTCTGCCCGTGTAATTCCTTTTAAAGGTGCATGGATGGAGTTTGCAACAGACATCAATAATGTGATGTATGCTTATATTGACCGTAAGAAAAAATTCCCTGTAACTACTTTATTACGTTCAATCGGATTTGAAACTGATAAAGATATCCTGGAATTATTTGGGATGGCTGATGAAGTGAAAGCGGATAAAAAGACTCTGGCCAGTCAGGTTGGAAGAAAATTAGCAGCACGTGTATTGAGAACATGGGTGGAAGATTTTGTGGATGAAGATACAGGTGAAGTAGTATCCATTGAGCGTAATGAAATTGTGATGGAACGTGATACTATTCTGGACGAGGATGCAATTGATCAGATTATTGACCTGGAGGTGAAGAGTGTATTTATTCAGAAAGAAGATGTGGGTGGTGATTATGCGATCATTTATAATACATTAAATAAAGATACCTCTAACAGTGAACTGGAAGCGGTTCAGCATATTTACCGCCAGTTGCGCGGTGCTGATGCCCCTGATAATGAAACTGCCCGTGGTATTATTGATAAATTATTCTTTTCTGATAAAAGGTATGATTTAGGCGAGGTGGGTCGTTATAAAATTAACCGCAAACTGGGCCTGGAATATCCTTTGGAGAAAAAAGTGTTAACTAAACAGGATATTATTGAAATTATCAAATATCTGGTTCGTTTAACAAATGCCAAAGCAGAAATTGATGATATTGATCATCTGAGCAATCGTCGTGTAAGAACTGTGGGTGAACAATTGTATGCTCAGTTTGGTGTTGGTTTAGCACGTATGGCCCGTACTATCCGTGAAAGAATGAATGTGCGTGATAATGAAGTGTTTACTCCGGTAGACCTGATTAATGCCAGAACATTATCTTCTGTAATTAACTCATTCTTCGGAACCTCTCAATTATCACAGTTCCTGGATCAGACCAATCCATTAAGTGAAATCACTCACAAACGCCGTATCTCTGCATTAGGGCCAGGCGGTTTGAGTCGTGAAAGAGCTGGTTTTGAAGTTCGTGACGTACACTATTCACATTATGGAAGGTTATGTACTATTGAAACTCCGGAAGGTCCAAACATTGGATTGATATCTACGCTTTGCGTTCATGCTGCGATTAACGATATGGGATTCATTGAAACTCCTTACCGTAAAGTAGTGGATGGCAAAGTGGATATGAAGGAATTAACATTCCTGAGTGCTGAAGAAGAAGATACAGCTAAAATTGCACAGAGTAATTCCCCATTAAAGGAAAACGGTGAATTTGCAGAAGAAAGGGTTGTTTCCCGTCAGACAGGTGATTTCCCAATTTTAGATAAAGGAGAAGTGGAATATATGGACGTTGCACCTAACCAGATTGTTGGTTTGAGTGCCTCCCTGATTCCGTTTCTGGAACATGATGATGCCAACCGTGCATTGATGGGATCAAACATGCAACGCCAGGCTGTTCCTTTAATTTTACCGGAAGTGCCAATTGTTTGGAAGGAAAAGCTGCACGTGATGCAAGAATTCAAATCCATGCTGATGGAAATGGTATCATTGAATTTGTAGATGCAAATGAAATTCATGTTCGTTATGACAGGAATGATGCTGACCGCCTGGTAAGTTTTGAAGATGATTTAATTGTGTACAGGCTTACTAAATTTATTAAGACCAATCAGTCTACCAATATTAATTTACGTCCAAGTGTTAAAAAAGGTCAGTCTGTGAAGAAAGGCGACTTTTTAACCGAAGGCTATGCTACTAAAGATGGTGAATTAGCATTGGGCAGAAACCTGCAGGTGGCATTCATGCCATGGAAAGGGTATAATTTTGAAGATGCGATTGTTATTAATGAAAAGGTAGTAAGAGAAGATTGGTTCACTTCAGTACATATTGATGAATATGAACTGGAAGTACGTGATACAAAATTGGGAGAAGAAGAATTAACACCGGATATACCCAATGTTTCTGAAGAAGCTACCAAGGACCTGGATGAAAATGGTATCATCAGAATTGGGGCTACTATTAAAGAAGGTGATATTTTAATTGGAAAGATTACCCCTAAAGGCGAATCTGACCCTACACCGGAAGAAAAATTATTGCGTGCAATATTTGGTGATAAAGCCGGTGATGCAAAAGATGCTTCGCTGAAAGCTCCAAACGGAACTGAAGGTGTGGTAATTGATAAAAAACTATTCCAGCGTGCTAAAAAAGATAAGAATGCCAAAGTTCGTGAAAAAGCACAACTGGAAAAGGTAGAGAAAGTACACCAGCAGAATGTTGAAGATATTAAAGAACAATTATTGAGCAAATTGCAAATCTTATTAAAAGATAAAGCTTCTGCAGGTGTTACCAATAATTTCGGAGAATCTTTAATTGGAAAAGGTGCTAAATTCAATGCCAAGAACCTGGCTTCTATTGATTATCAGAATATCAATCCTTTGGGTTGGACTGGTGAAAAAGAAGTGGATGAATATATCAATACGTTATTGCATAACTACAGCATCAAGTTTAATGAAGAGTTAGGCCGTTATAAAAGAGAGAAATTCAATATTTCTATCGGGGATGAATTACCTGCTGGCGTATTGAAACTGGCTAAGGTTTACCTGGCTGTTAAACGTAAGCTGAAAGTAGGGGATAAGATGGCGGGCCGTCACGGTAATAAAGGGATCGTTGCCAAGATTGTACGTGCAGAAGATATGCCATTCATGGAAGATGGTACTCCGGTTGATATTGTACTGAATCCTTTAGGGGTGCCTTCACGTATGAACCTGGGGCAGATTTATGAAACCATCTTAGGATGGACTGGTAAAAAACTGGGCGTTAAATTTGCTACTCCGATATTTGATGGTGCCAGCACCCTTGAAATTGAAGAGTTATGTAATAAAGCAAATATTCCACTCAACGGACATACTTATCTGTTTGATGGTGAAACCGGAGAACGTTTCCACCAGAAAGCAACAGTAGGTGTAATCTATATGATTAAATTGCACCACATGGTTGATGATAAGATGCATGCCCGTTCTATCGGACCATACAGTTTAATTACACAGCAACCGCTGGGTGGTAAAGCACAGTTTGGTGGTCAGCGTTTTGGTGAAATGGAAGTATGGGCATTGGAAGCATATGGTGCATCCAATATCTTACAGGAATTACTCACCATTAAGTCTGATGATATCATTGGCCGTGCCAAAACATATGAAGCCATTGTAAAAGGTGAAAATATACCACGTGCAGGTGTTCCGGAATCATTCAATGTATTGGTACATGAACTGAGAGGATTAGGGTTAGACCTTAAGTTTGAATAATTTATAACTGATATAGTTAAAAAGCCATCACAGTACTGTGATGGCTTTTTTTATTCAGACACTTGTATCCCCTGTTTTTCTAATAATAAATCACTGTAAGAGCAATACACATAATCTGAAATGTTCAATTCAAAGAAATTAAAGTAGAATGCACATTGTTCTTTTAGTTTTTCTATACCAATATCCTGTTGATTGTCAATTGCCTCCACTTCAATAAATGTTCCCAGTTCTTTTACCAGGTCAAAATGAAATTTCACATTGTCTATAAAATAGATCCTGCGGTTTTTGTCAACCACTACTCTAATTCCATGAACCTTATTCAGTATGCTTTTTAAAGAAGCATTTGGTTGATGCTGATAGAGTATAATATCTGATTGTTTGGCATCAGCAGTATCCTGTCGTTCATAATAAATAAGGGCATTTTCGATATTTCCTTCCCTGAGCTTTAACCTGCCGGTTTCAATATTATAGTAGGTATCAATCTGATGGTCTTCCCCTTTAAATACAGGATGAAGTGATAATAATTTTTCTTCCAGTTTTTGAAGGTGCTTCGTTCTTGCTTTAAATTCAAAATTGATAATATTCATGTATAAGTTTTTTCTATTGCCAAATCTATAGTATAAAAGAGTAGTAACAAGCTTTTGTTAAGATTGATATATGCCTGTTCTGAACTTGCTTTTTGATATGTAAAATCAGTTGGAATCTGTAACTTGGCTCCTCAAATATCAGGTATGAAAAAAATATTGACCGCGTTTCTGATTGTTTTATCTTTTGCAGTTGTTGCACAAAACAAACAATACTATTTGCTTATAGGTACTTATACAACAGACATACATGTATATAAATTTAATACAGCAGATGCCAGTATTAAATTTGTGAGCAAGATTTCCGGAACAGAAAATCCATCTTATCTGGCTATTACAAAAGACAACAAATTTGTATATGCCGTCAACGAAAATCATGGGGATAAGCCAGGTGAAGTAAGTGCATTTTCTTTTGACAGACCAAAAGGTACTTTGCAGTTCATCAATAAAACAGCAACAAACGGGGATGATCCCTGTTATGTAGATGTGGATTCCACCGGTAAATCAGTGGTGGTGGCTAATTACAGCAGCGGTAATTTATCCGTTTTCAAAACCAATGCAGACGGCAGTCTGCAACCTGCAGTACAAACACTGGAGCACCAGGGTTATAGTACTAATTTTACAAGACAGTCAAAACCTCATGTACATTGTACAGTGATTTCACCAGATGGAAAATATGTTTTTTCCAATGATCTGGGAACAGATAAAATTTATCAGTACAAGTTTGATGCAGCAGCAGCCCAACCTATAAATGAAGATGATTTTGGCACAACAGAAGTTCCTGATGGAAGCGGCCCCCGTCATTTAGTATTTCATCCCAACGGGAAATATGCCTATGTTATCAATGAACTACTGGGAACCGTTATTTCATATGAGTACAAGGATGGAAAACTCACAGAAATTCAAAACCTGCCCTCCGATAATACCGGTGGCAAACAGGATAAGGGAAGTGCAGATATACATATAACACCCGATGGCAGATACCTGTATACTTCTAACCGTGCATCTGCAAATGATATTGCTATTTTCAGAGTAGGTTCAACTGGCTTATTAACTGAAATCGGCCATCAGAGTACATTAGGGGTTCATCCAAGAAATTTTGCTATTGATCCCAGTGGAAAATTTTTACTGGTAGCAAACAGAGACAGTAATAACATAGTCGTATTCAGTATTATTAAAAGTACCGGATTCTTACAACCTGCCAATAATACCATCCAGATTGAAAAACCTGTTTGTTTAAAATTTACAGATGTGAAGTAAGACCTACCTTAAAAGAAAAGGGCAGTATTTTGAAATACTGCCCTTTTCTTTTTTATTGCATCAGCCAGCCTTTTAATGCTGAAAAAGTAGGCGCTAATGGAATACTTTTCTTTTCCAAACCAAACAGGTATTGTACTGCATCCGGAATTTCAATTTTCTGATGAATAGCTGTTTCCACTGTTTCAGGAAATTTCACAGGATGGGCAGTTTCCAGTATAAATCCCTTATTACCGGTATCTGTATTTTTTAAATACTGGTCCAGGGCATAATACGCAACTGCACCATGAGGATCCAGCATATAATTGAATTGTTGAAATACTTCAGTAATGGTTTGTCTGGTAGTATTATCATCCACACTGATACTGCTTACCTTATTTTTTAGTTCATTAAACTGATGGTGAAATATTTCCAGTATTCGAATAAAATTACTGGGATTCCCAACATCCATGGCATTGGATATAGTAGCAACGGCTGGTTTTGGCTGGTAGTTACCTGTTTGCAGATAATCTGTTACTACATCATTGGCGTTACAGGCTGCAATAAAATGCTGTACCGGTAGCCCACTGGCAAAAGCCAGTATACCAGCACAAATATTACCAAAATTGCCACTGGGTACACAAATTATGGGTGGCTTTTCTTCCTGCCATTGCTGATAAGCATAGAAATAATACAGTTGTTGAGGTAACCACCGTGCCACATTAATAGAGTTGGCAGATGTTAATAACAATTTTCGGTTCAGGTCCGGGTCAGTAAAAGCCTGCTTAACCATGGACTGGCAGTCATCAAAATTTCCGTTCACTTCCAGAGCGGTTATATTTTTGCCTAAAGTGGTTAATTGTAATTCCTGAACAGGGCTAACTTTTCCGGAGGGGTATAAAATCACAACATTAACGCCATCCACCCCTAAAAATCCATTGGCTACTGCACCACCGGTATCACCACTGGTTGCTACCAATACAGTTACTGCCTGATCACGTTGCTGGTTAAAATGGCCCAGACACCTGCTCATAAACCTGGCGCCTACATCTTTAAATGCAAGGGTAGGTCCATGAAATAATTCCAATGAAGCTATCTGTTCATTAATTTTTACCAGAGGAAAGTTGAAGTTGACTGTTTCTGCAATTATCTTCTGTAAATCAATATCATTGATGGTTTCTCCAACAAACGGTTTCATTACTGTAAACCCAATCTCTTCTTTAGAATACGATCTGATGTTTTGAATAAAACCATCCGGCAATTTTGGAATACTCCTGGGAAAATATAAACCCTTGTCGGGTGCCTGCCCGCTTACTGCTGCATCTGCAAAATTTACCCTGGGGGCATTCTGATTAAGACTATAATAAAGCATATAAAAAAAGAAAAAAATGATAAATTTAATAACTGGCTTTTAATTTCACTCCTTCCATATTAATGGTGGTTACATGTGTATGATAGGCTAAACCAATTTTATTGTATACCTCTTTCATGACAGATTCCACCTGCACTGCAGATTCTGCATTACGGCTGAGCATAAAGATAGAAGGCCCGCTTCCGCTAATGCCACCACCCAATGCTCCTGCTTCCCTGCATTTTAATTTTACCTCATCAAAACCTGGAATGAGAATACTTCTTACCGGCTCAATAATTACATCTTCCAGGCTTCGGCCAATTAAGTCGTAATCGTGTTTCAGTAATCCTGCAACCAGCCCTGCAATATTTCCCCATTGCTTAATGGCATCTTTTAAAAGCACTCTTTGTTTCAGGATTTGTCTGGCATCGGAAGTCCGCACTTCTATTTGGGGATGTACTACTGTTACATGCAGTTCAGGAGCATCAAGGCTTACAATATCCAGTGGAAAAATGGAACGGATTAAAGTTACCCCTCCATATATCGCAGGCGCAATATTATCCGCATGTTTTACACCACTGGCCACTTTTTCCCCAAACATGGCAAAACGGACCAGGTCTTCTCTGGAAAACCGGTTACCCAGTAAATGATTTGCAGCTACCACAGCACCTGCTGCACTGGCGGCACTGCTGCCTATTCCGCTGCCGGGCTTAATGTTTTTATTACTTACCAACTCAAATCCGGTAATCTCCTTTAATTCATCCAGCATAGCCAGTAAGGCTGCACCGCTAACATTATCTTCTGCTTTTGTTGGCAGATGGTAATCATCCTTATTTATGATGGTAACTCCGGGTGTATCACTAAGAGATACAGTTAATTCATCTATCGGATCGTTCAATGCAAATCCTAAAATATCAAAACCACATACAACATTGGCTACTGTTGCCGGGCTCAGTACAGTTACTTCTTTCATTTTATTTATTTATCTGGCCACTCTGATGATATCTGCAAAAACTCCACTCGCTGTTACATCGGCTCCAGCGCCTGCTCCTTTTACCACTAAAGGTTGTTCCGGATAACGTTGTGTATAAAATAAAACAATATTATCCTTACCGTATAAGTGATAAAAGTCTGAGTTGGAAGGGATATGCTGCAATCCAACTGCCGCTTTTCCATCTTCGAAACTAGCAACAAATTTCAATTTACAATTCTCTTTAGCTGCAGCTTCATATAATGATTTAAAATGGGCTTCATGTTTTGCCATTTCAATATAGAAATCTGCAACAGTTCCTTCAAAACAGGACTCTGGCAGAAAACTGTTATTGCTGATATTTTCCATTTCTATTATTTCACCTGCTTCCCTGGCAAGGATCATGATTTTCCTCATTACATCTGTGCCGCCTAAATCCAAACGTGGATCCGGTTCTGTATAGCCTTCATCCTGTGCCTGTTTTACCACTGCTGCAAAACTGGTTTTGCCATCGTAATTATTAAAAACAAAATTTAATGTGCCGGACAATACCGCCTGAATCTTATTTATTTTATCTCCGCTTTTTATAAGGTCATTTAATGTTCCTATCACCGGTAATCCTGCACCTACATTGGTTTCAAAAAGAAAAGGTGCATTGAATTCCTTTGACAAAGATTTTAAATGCCTGTAATTGACAAATGGGGAGGAAGCCGCAATTTTATTACAGGCTACTACTGCTACACTTTTTGATAAAAGTTTATGATATACTGATGCAACTTCTGCATTTGCAGTTACATCTACAAAAACACTATTACGTAAATTTTTATGAATAATAGTTGTAATAAAATTTGTCAGAGACATTGCTTCAGATTGTGCCAGGCTATCTTTCCATTGGTCCAGGTTAATCCCATCTTCATTAAACAGCATTTTTCTGCTGTTTGCAATTCCGGTAATTCTGAGTTGCAGATTTAAATTTTCCAGCAGGTATTGTTGTTGTTGTTTAATCTGTTCAATTAATTTTCCGCCAACATTGCCAGCACCAATAATATATACATTCAACTGTTTATGGGTAGATTCAAAAAAAGCCTCATGTAATACATTCACTGCTTTTTTTACATCACTATAGGCTAATACTGCAGAAATATTTCTTTCGGAAGAGCCTTGTGCAATTGCCCTGATATTGATACCATTTCTGCCTAATGCATTAAACATTCTGCCGGCAATTCCGGTATGGCTTTTCATTTTGTCACCCACCAATGCTACGATCGACTGATCATGCTCTACTTTTAATGGTTCAACTTTGCCGGTTTTTACTTCATAATCAAATGCAGTATCTACAGCCCTTTTTGCCTTTTCTGCATCCACTGTATTAATGGCTACACAAATGGAATGTTCAGAGGAACTTTGGGTAATTAAAATAACATTTACTTTTTCACCTGCCAGTGCTTCAAATAGTCTTTTTGAAAAACCAGGAATACCTACCATTCCGCTGCCTTCCAGACTTAATAATGTTACATGATTAATACTTGAAATTCCAGTTATGATATCTCCGGCAATTTGCGGTATAGCTTCAATTAAAGAACCTGCTGCTTCCGGTTCAAAAGTATTCTTAACACTGATGCTAATTCCTTTTTGCATGGCAGGCTGTATAGTAGGCGGATAAATTACTTTTGCGCCAAAATGGGATAATTCCATTGCTTCCCGGTAAGAAATATTAGGAATGGTCCTGGCATTGGGAACCCATCTCGGGTCAGCAGTCATCATACCTGTAACATCTGTCCATATTTCCAATCCTTCTACTTTTAATGCTGCAGCAAAAATAGAGGCTGTATAGTCAGAACCGCCTCTTCCCAGTGTAGTGGTATGATTTTCAATGTCACTGGAAATAAAACCAGGTGCCAGGAATAATAAGGCGCTGCTTTCAGCTATTTTCTCTTGAATCAGTTGGTTGGTCAGTTCAAAATATACAGTCGCAAACCCATAATTACTGTTTGTTTTAATAATGGTTCTGCTATCTATCCATTGATTATTTTAAACCGGCGGACTGGAAAAAAGCAGCTATAATTTTGGAAGATAATAATTCTCCGAAACTCACAATTCTGTCTTTGGTCCGGGCAGATAATTCTCCTAACCTGAATACTCCTTCACAAATATCTTCCAGCTCATTAAATTGTTGTTTAATACTGCTTAAGCAACTACTTTGTGTAGTAACAGGTAATAACCCTTTGGCAGTGTCTATATGTCTTTTTTCTAATTGTAATAATGTTTCTTTATAAGATTCCAGGCCATGAGATGCGGCTGAACCAGTTTGAATCAGTAAATCTGTAACGCCACCCAGTGCAGAAACAATAATAACAGCTTTTTGATATTCAGGCTTTTTTACAATTGCTGCTACTTTTTTTATATTTTCTGCATTAGCAACTGAAGAACCGCCAAATTTTAGAACTTTCATGAATACTTATTTTGAAATAGATTGAATTATAAATAGATTTTGAATTGAGAAACAGCAGGATGCCCTAAGGATAATATAAATTTGTATAACCCCTTACAGGGTTGTGGTTGTGGTATTGATTGTAATGATGGCAACAAAGCGACTGGTTAATATAGCTTTAACAAAAGATGGTATGTATTGCTTATTTTTCATTAAATCGGTGACGAAGGTAAAGGAATTCTAACTAATCTGGCAAAATTTTATTAATTTTCGCGCCTATTCAGTTGCTTGCCTATTTTATTACCTGGAAAAACAGAAGTACATGTCGAGTAACACAAACCTGCAAACATTTAAAAATCTTGTAGGTATTAAATTTCAGTTGTATAACAGTTTGTTTACATCTCTTCCTTTTCACAGAATTGAGAAGACAGGCATACTTGTTTCTATGCTTTTATTGAACTGTGAAGATGGCTATAAGAAAAAGAAAAGCCCTGTTGAAATAATAGAAGCGTTTTTCCAAACTCAAACTTCCTTACAGAAGGAGGAAGAAAAACTGGATTTATTATTCCGTTTTATTCAGTATATAGAACGCCAGGTTGTTTTATTTGATGCATTGGAAGATGCTGCTTTTAAACAAGTGCATGACCTTGGCGGTCAGGGTACTTTAAAACATCTTTCCATGGAAGTGGAACAGCTGCATCTGAATAATGAGTTAAAGAAGAAATTGCATGATTTTAATGTTCAGCTGGTATTAACTGCTCATCCAACGCAGTTTTACAGAGGAGCTGTTTTAGGCATCATACATGATCTTTCCTCAGCTATCAATTCCAATAATGAAAATCAGATTTATTCTTATCTGCAACAGCTGGGCCGAACACCTTTTTTTCAGCAAAAAAAACCAACACCTTATGATGAGGCAATTAGCCTGGTCTGGTACCTTGAAAACATTTTTTATCATGCAGCAGGTAAAATTGTAACTTCTCTTAAAAGCAGGTTTAATGATGCTGTAAATACAGATAATCCAATCATACGAATGGGATTCTGGCCTGGTGGAGACAGGGATGGGAATCCTTTTGTCAAAACAGGTACTACCATTCAGGTGGCGGATGCTTTAAGGGGCAGTATCATTAAGTCATATTACCTGGAAATACGAAAATTAAAACGCAGGCTTACCTTTAAAGGGGTTGATATTGCATTGACTCAGCTGGAAAAAAAATTATATGATAACCTTTTTATTCCCGGTTATCAGTTTGATCTGAATAAAGACGAATTTTTGCATGCGCTTAAAAATATCCGGCACCAGTTAGTGTACGAACACAATAATCTGTTTGTAAACCTGATTGATTCCCTAATCAATAAAGTAGAGCTTTTCGGGTTACATTTTGCAACCCTGGATATCCGTCAGGATAGCAGTATTCACGGTAAAGTGCTTGAATCTATAGCTGCAAATACTGAAGCACTTCCTACAGAATATTCCAATCTAACAGATACAGAAAAAATAAATATACTTTCAACTGTTTCAACTAAAGTAGGTACCAACATATTTATAACAGATGATGTTCACCGAGATACGCTGGATGTTATGTCTGCCATTCAGTCTATTCAACAATTAAATGGAGAAGCTGGATGTAACCGGTATATTATTAGTCAGTGCAATTCTGTACTGAATATATTTGAAGTATATGGATTGTTCCTGCTGAGTGGATGGGAAAAAGAAAACCTTACCATTGATATTGTTCCATTATTTGAGACCATTGATGATCTTGCCCATGCTGCTGATATAATGGAGCAGTTATATGCTAATAACTGTTACCGTAAACATTTAAGCAGGCGTGGTGATAAGCAGACTATCATGCTGGGTTTTTCAGACGGCACCAAAGATGGTGGCTATATGATGGCAAACTGGAGTATTTATAAGGCTAAAGAATCATTAACAGCTATTTCTAAAAAATATGATATTGATGTGGTTTTTTTTGATGGCCGGGGTGGCCCTCCTGCTAGGGGAGGTGGAAAAACACATCAGTTCTATGCCTCTTTAGGACAGAATATTGCCAATAAGGAAATTCAGCTAACCATTCAGGGGCAGACAGTGAGTTCTAATTTCGGAACAATTGATGCAGCCCAGTTTAATATAGAACAATTGATTCATGCAGGGATATCCAATGATGTATTGAATATAAAAGCGAAAACACTGTCTGATGAAGCAGAGGCATTATTGCAGTCTTTGTCAGAAGCCAGTTATTTTGCGTACAAGCAATTGAAAGATCATCCCTATTTTATCGAATATTTGGGGCATGCTAGTCCACTCAGATTTTATTCTGAAACAAATATTGGTAGCAGGCCTGCCAAACGAGGTGCTTCTTCCAAGCTTACCCTGAAAGATTTAAGGGCAATACCATTTGTAGGAGCCTGGAGCCAGCTAAAACAAAATGTTACGGGTTATTATGGCGTAGGCACTGCTTTAGAACAATTGGAAAAAGAGGGGAAGTTTGAAGCATTGCAAAACTTGTATATAAATTCCCTCTATTTTAAAACACTGATGGATAATTGTGAAATGGCAATGTATAAATGTTTCTTTCCGCTTACAGAATTTTTATCCTGTCATCCAGTTTATGGGGAAATCTGGAATAATATTTTTAATGAATTTCAATTAACGAAGAAATATATATTGAAACTTTCTGGGAAGTCGGATTTGATGGCTGATTATCCTGTAGAACATTTATCTATACAAATGCGGGAAAGAATAGTAATGCCATTGCTTACCATACAGCAATATGCAATTACCAAGGTAAGGGAACTGGAAGAACAACTGATAGATACGCCAGTTAAGAAAACGTATGAGAAACTGGTGATGCGTTGTTCTTTTGGTATTATTAATGCCAGCAGAAATTCGGCATAATAGCCTCTATTGATTTATAATCAGGTTGAATAAAAAAGAGTCATTGTAAACAATGACTCTTTTTTTAGTGTACTGCTATTGCAGTTAGTTTTGGTATTTAAAAAATCAAAAAAAGAAAGATTTATCTGGATAAAGGAGTTTCTGCATTTTTATCCAGGCGAATACCGGAATAACCCTCAATTCCCATTTCAGGTAAATCCAAACCAAGCATTTCTACTTCTGGTTCTACTCTGTTGCCAACTAATTTGTCCAGGAATTTAAACATTAACCAGCCTGCCAAACCAAACCAGAGCACATTTGTAGCAGCTCCAATAAGTTCTGCAACAAATTGTCCGCCATCACCATAAAATAATCCTTTTACAGTTCCTTTAACACCATTCAATCCATCACCGTAGGTACCATCTGCAAATAACCCGAGGGCTAATACACCCCAGATACCATTGGCTCCGTGTACTGCAATAGCTCCAACAGGATCATCAATTTTCAGTTTCTTTTCTATAAATAAGGTAACTTCTACTACAATAACACCGGAAACCAGGCCAATAATTAAACCACCCAAAGGAGATACAAATGCACAAGGTGCAGTGATTGCTACCAGACCGGCTAATAATCCATTACACATCATACTAACATCTGGTTTAGTACCTCTTACAAACCATATCCATAAGGTGGATGCAAATGCACCAGCACAGGAAGCAAGTAAAGTATTAAAAGCTACAACAGCAAACCTTAAATCTGTTCCTGCAAGGGTAGAACCTGCATTAAAACCAAACCATCCAAATGCAAGTATCAGGGTACCTAATACAGCCATTGGTATACTATGACCAGGAATGGCATTGGAAGAACCATCCTTATTAAATTTACCCAACCTTGCACCAATCATTTTTGCACCAACAAATGCTAATACACCACCGGAAAGATGCACTACAGAAGAACCTGCAAAGTCAACATGTCCATGACCCAATCCAAAATTAGCGCCTAATTGAGACAACCATCCTCCGCCCCAAAC
>Ga0364865_10067_pt1 | contig 23760 bp, 19 predicted proteins | sample SorcelAu500001C7_FD_206919 | JGI IMG/M metagenome (GOLD analysis project Ga0364865, IMG submission 206919) | Enriched cells from Trout Bog Lake Hypolimnion, Wisconsin, USA - BchlTB.Aug13.5000.01.C7 | ecosystem: Environmental > Aquatic > Freshwater > Lake > Hypolimnion/Profundal zone | place: USA... | reverse complement strand
TATGGGCTAACCTATCTCCCGCTGATCATCATAGAAGAGCAGAAATTGATTGAAAAGCATGCCCATAAAGCAGGACTTGGAGATGTGAAGGTTACCTGGCAGATATTTGGTGGTGGTTCAGCAACTAACGATGCGCTTATTTCCAATGCAGTTGATTTTTCAGCAAGCGGCGTGGCACCGCTTATTATTTTATGGGCCAAGTCTTCAGGTCAATATAAGGGGGTGGCTGCCATAAGCAGCTCGCCAATGTACCTTAATACGGTTAATCCCGAAGTAAAGTCGGTCAAGGATTTTACACAGAAAGATCGGATCGCCCTTCCTGCCGTCAAGGTCTCCATTCAGGCAATTGCACTGCAGATGGCGGCGGCCAAGGCCTTTGGAGATAACAATTTTGCCAAGCTTGATCCCCTCACCGTTTCAATGAAACACCCTGATGCAATGACAGCTCTTCTGTCAGAAGGTTCAGAGGTTACTGCCCACCTCACAACCCCGCCTTACAGTTTCAGAGAGCTGAATAATCCACGGGTGCGAAAGCTTTTCAGCTCATACGATCTTGTTGGCGGCCAGCATACACAGATCCTTATTGCTTCATCAAATACATTCCGTCAGAAAAATCCTCGTACCGTTGCCGTTGTGCTGAGTGCACTGGAGGAGGCTGATCTCTTTATCAAGAAGAACAGAAAAGCGGCTGCTGAGCTCTATCTCAAATCGACAAATTCCAAAGAGAAGCTTGAAGATATCCTTGCTGAACTCAACTCTCCAGAGGTTGGTTATTCAACAACCCCTCAGAAAATCACAACGTTTTCAAATTTCATGTATAAAACCAAAACTATTGAAGTCAAACCTAAAAGCTGGAAAGAACTTTTCTTTGATAACATTTATCAAAAACAGGGGAGTTGATGTCAATCGCTTCGATTGACAGTACTGCCGAACAGAAAAAGGTGATCCTTTCAGTAGAGGATGTGACACTGGAATACCTGACTCAGGCGCATCTTGTCACGGCTATTGTACATACCAGTTTCAAGCTCTTTGCCGGCGACCGTCTTGTGCTCCTGGGGCCGTCAGGATGCGGAAAATCTTCGTTACTGAAGGCTGTTGCAGGTCACTTGAAGCCAACAGCCGGACGCATCCTGTTGAATGGAAAACAAATCCGAAGTGCCGGTCCAGACAGGGTTATGGTTTTTCAGGAATTTGATCAGCTCCTGCCATGGAAAACGGTTCTTGGTAATGTTGTTTTTGCACTGACAGCAAGTGGAAATATGAAGAGAAAAGAAGCAGAACTTGCGGCTACGCACTACCTTCATAAGGTTGGCTTGAACGGATTTCTTCATGCTTATCCCCACACCCTTTCCGGGGGGATGAAGCAGCGTGTGGCTATTGCCCGCTGCCTGGCTATGAGACCGGAAATCATCCTGATGGATGAGCCATTTGCCGGCCTGGATGCTTTGACCCGTCAAAAAATGCAGGATGAGCTTCTGGAATTATGGCGGGATATAGGCTTTACAATGTTGTTTGTCACCCACTCGATTTCAGAGGCCCTTTTGCTCGGCAACAGAATTCTGCTTGTTTCTCCCCATCCGGGTCAGATCAGGGCGGAAGTTACTGTCGATCCGAACACTTTCGGCAGTGAAGGGGATACTCGTTTTCGTGAGATTTCAGAGAGAATTCATAACACCCTGTTCAGAGATATTGCAGATTACAGCATATAAAGAGAGTGATAAGCCGATGGACGTTGAAGAATTACTGATAGAGAGTGACCTGATTCGGGAATTCCAGATTGATAACCATGATCCAGCCACGGCCATCGAAGCGGCAAGACCGCTGCCGTTGTGGCGGAGAATATGGGAAATCAGTGCCGTGCGCAAGCTATTCCTCCTTGCCGTTATGGCTCTCATCTGGCAACTCTATGCAATCAAGCTTGGCAATACTTTGGTACTTCCAAGTTTCACCGTTACCGTTCAGGCGTTTCTTGATGCATTAAAAAGCGGAGAACTCATTTCACGAAGCGCAGTGACCCTGAAAGTTCTGTCAATGGGGTACATTGGCGGGGTCACTGCAGCAGCAGTTCTTTCCGTTTTTGCTATCGGTTCCCGCCTGGGCGCTGACCTGCTGGATACGCTGACTTCCATGTTTAACGTCCTGCCTGCGATTGCTCTGCTGCCATTGGCACTGCTCTGGTTTGGACTGGGAACGCCCAGCATCCTCTTTGTTCTAATTTACGCGGTTCTCTGGCCTATGGCCCTGAACACCCTCGCAGGCTTTTCTTCCATCAGCCCAACTTTAAGAATGGTAGGAAGAAACTATGGTCTCAGAGGTCTGCGATACGTGTTTCTGATCCTTATTCCTGCTGCATTTCCCAGTATTGTAACAGGACTGAAAGTCAGCTGGGCTTTTGCCTGGCGAACCCTTATCGCTGCTGAACTGGTTTTTGGCGTCAGCTCAGGATCGGGCGGATTGGGATGGTTCATTTATGAACGGAAAAACCAACTGGAAACAGCGGATGTGTTTGCAGGTCTCTTTACCGTTATACTGATAGGGATTCTTTTCGAGAACATCGTCTTCCGCCCCCTTGAACGCAAAACTGTTTTTCGCTGGGGAATGCGGTCATAACTTAAAAAATACGTGATTTTGCTGATGAAATTTCTCGAACTTTTTTTGCCTGTAATCTTTTCCCTCTGTTATCAAGCTCGAAAACCACGTCAGCATCCTGCTTGAGGAGCTTGAAACGATGATGTGAATCAATGTTTGAAAAATGAACAAAAATGTCATCCCCCCCATCGGGATTGACGATAAAGCCGTAACCTTTTTTATCGTTAAACCATTTGACTTTACTTTGTGCCATAAGCTTATCCTGTTTTGGTATCTGTCGATCGAAAAGCAATTATTTCTTAACAGATAAAAATCCTCAATAAAAGCGAATTTCGAAATACCTCTAATACGGCATTTTATATCCCGTAATTCGATTATTGATTTTTGGTTCCGGCTCCCATATACCCTGTTTATGGTATTTTTACGGTATATGCTTGGAAACAGCAACAAGATTGAGCTTTATTCCCAATCAGACATTAAAAAATAAGAGATGGAGTAAACTGTGATTCATGACTGGATAAAAAAAATTACGCTTTCCGGTGTGCTTTTTCTCACTTCCGGACTGCCGGGAACTCTTGCGGAGGCTGCAGGCAATATTACTCTGCTGAATGTATCTTATGACCCCACGAGGGAACTTTATCAGAGTGAAAATGCGGCTTTTGCAAAATACTGGCTCCAGAAAACCGGGCAGACAGTAGTGATCAATCAGTCGCACGGCGGTTCGGGCAAACAGGCTCGTGCCATTATTGACGGACTTGAAGGCGATGTTGTGACACTCGCTCTTGCCAATGACATTGATGCCATCGCCGACAGCAAGCTTCTTGATCCCAACTGGCAGAAAAGATTGCCAAATAACAGCACTCCATATACCTCCACGATTGTGTTTGTTGTACGGAAGGGAAATCCGAAGCAGATCAAGAGCTGGGAAGACGTTGCAAAACCGGGCGTAGCAGTCATCACACCAAACCCGAAAACAGGAGGAGGAGCCCGGTGGGTCTACCTTGCAGCCTGGGGATACAAACAAAAACAGACAAATTCAACTGAGCAGGCAAAAAAATTTGTCAAGGCTTTATATAAAAATGTCCCTGTACTTGACACGGGCGCCCGGGGTTCAACCCTGACCTTTACACAGCGCGGGATTGGTGATGTGCTTCTGGCATGGGAAAATGAAGCTCACCTGATTCTTAAAGAGTTCGGATCGGATCAGTATGAAATTGTTTTGCCGCCTGTCAGTATTTTAGCCGAACCGCCAGTGGCTGTCGTTGATAAAAACGTTGATAAACATGGTACCCGCAAGGTGGCTGAAGCTTATCTGAACTTCCTCTACACACCGGAAGCACAGGATATCATCGCGAAAAACTCTTACCGGCCAAGAAACCCCGCTGCGCTAAAAAAATATGCGGCAAACTTCCCTGCCATCAAGCTCTTTACGCTGAAAGAAGTGTTCGGAAACTGGCGCAGTGCCCAGAAGATACATTTCAGCGATGGCGGAGTTTTCGATCAGATCACTACTCCCTGACATAAGGTTTAATTCAGAATGCGATTAAAGGAGAAAAGAACATGTCCCTCGCATTAGCAGGAACATTACATGCAGCATTGAGCCTGAATGAGATTGTGGCTAAATATCCAGATATACCCCGCCTGATCATCATCAAGACCGACGTGCAACGACGGGGTATTCATTATACAGAGAGGGCATTGAGTATTGTCGACCCGGCCATTCATCAGATACGCAGCCCTTATCTTTTCGGATCCCGCGATGGAGCAATAAAGCCGCTTCCGGAATCACTCTTATTGAGGGATGGTACCACGATTTTTGTTGATCCGACGCCACTGGAACAGAACCCATATCAGGTCGATCTTGTCGAGGGACGCCTGGCTTTGGTGGATAATGGTGAAGTGGTGGAGTTTGTACGACTCTGGGAAAAACCCCTTTACTACGATCAAAAGACCTCCTCGGGTATTCCGATGAGCCACATAGCAAGTGCCCGGCCACAGCGGCTCAATATTTTTCAGTCAAGCTATTGCCATTTCTGGGCTGAACAGAAAGGATGCCGTTTCTGTGATATCGTCAATCACAACAAACAGCAGAAACATGAACTTGGTGTTCCAGTGCGCCTCAAACCAGAGGATGTTTCTGAAACTATCAGGGAAGCATTGAAAGAGCCTGGTCGCTTTACAAATATCTGCCTCACTGCAGGTTCGGTACTTAAAGGCAAAGATCTCTTCGATCATGAGGTTGATTATTACATCGAAACACTGCTGGCCATCGGAGAAAACTTTGCAACGAAAAAATTTCCAAGTGAACTGATCTCCTCGGCGTTCAATGAAAAACAATTGATACGCCTCTATGAGCAGACAGGCATTATGAGCTATACCAGTGACCTCGAAGTTCTCAATGAAGAAAAATTCAATTGGATATGCCCCGGAAAGGCAGACACGTTGGGATACAATGAGTGGAAAAAGCGCTTGATCAGGGCAGTAGATATTTTTGGAAAAGGAAACGTTGGTACAGGTCTTGTCGGCGGTGTTGAGCTTGCCAAGCCCTACGGCTTCGGCAGTGAGAATGAAGCTCTCGAAGCGACATTTGAAGAGGCTGAATCGCTTGCAGTGAATGGCGTTACAACCTTTTTCATTGTGTGGGTACCAAGACCGGGCTCAGATTTTCGTGGTCAGCAGAATCCTTCTCTGGAATATTTCGTGCGGCTGGCCAGCGGCCTGCATCAGATCAGGGCAAAATACAGACTGTCAATTGATTTTAATGATTACAGACGATGCGGCAATCATCCTGATACAGATCTGTCAAGACTTCTGTGATCGAATTTGACAAAACTTATCGTCTTCAAAAAATGAGTTACAAAAAAACGTGGTAAAAGGAGATGCGGTATGAGTGTTCAACTGTCTGACGAGCTGGTTTCACTTCTGCACGATCGAGAGAGCATCAAACTGCTGGCGACCACTGATGAATCCGGAACACCGCACGTCGTTGCAAAGGATTCCATACATATCTCTGAAGACGGCACCATACACTATCTGGAACATCTTGAATCCTCCAGAACAAATCACAACCTTGTCCGGGCAATCTGGTTTGATCGCAGGGTATCAATCGTAATCATTGGGACTCATCAAAGTTTCCAAATCAAAGGAAGGCCTCTCGAGGTGCACATTACCGGCCCTCTTTTTCAGAAACACTATGCAGAGGTTCGTCATCGTCTCGGAGATGTCGATCTATCAGGAGTCTGGGTTATCGAACCACTCGAAGTTATCAACGAAAATCCTGAAATCCGCAGGCAAGAAGAAGAGAAAAGACGGCCGTTTTTCCGCCATCTGGACCGGCTGGCCAAACCACTGAAGGGAATTTGATTGCAGGCTAACTCTTTTTAAACATTCATTGTGCCAAAAAAAACGATAAAAATATTCGACCGATTTCTGCTCCCCGTTGTGCTGCCGGGACTCCTCATCTTTCTGTGGGAGTATCTTGCCCATAAAGGGGTGATTCGATCGACCATTCTTCCTGCGCCGTCAGTAATCAGTGCTACTTTTTACGACATGGTTGTCTCAGGGGAGTTGTGGGGGCATCTGAAAACCAGTTTATGGCGCGTCTTTCAGGGATTTGCCCTGGGAAGTTCATTGGGATTGATTGCGGGCCTTCTGATTTCCGCTTCGCCACGGGTGGAAAGGTCACTGCTCCTGGTTACAGGAATTCTGCGACCAATTCCAATCATTGCATGGGTTCCAGTTTTGATACTGTGGATGGGAATCGATGAAGCATCAAAAGTCACCGTGATTTCCATTGGAACATTCTGGCCGGTGCTGCTCAATGTCATCCATGGAATTCGCAGCACAGACAGAAAACATATCGAGGTTGCTACCATGCTTGGGAAAAACCCTTCCTCAATCCTGATTCATGTAATACTTCCATCTGCTTTGCCATCCATATTCACGGGATTGCGCGTCGGAATAGGCATCGCATGGATGAGCGTCATAGGAGCAGAGCTCATTGCTGCCTCTCAGGGCTTAGGTTATCTGATCGCCTATGCCCGCGAACTTTCTCAGGCAGACGTGATGCTTGTCGGTGTCGCATGCATTGGATTTACCGGATTGCTGATCGACATCCTTCTGCAGTGCATTGAAAAGCGACTGCTGTACTGGAATGTAAACCTGTCAGGAAAAGGATAAGAATATGACAGCTGCCGGTAAAGAGATGTTGCGAATTCGGAATGTGAGCAAGCGCTTTGAGCTTGATTCGGGATCAGTACTTGCGCTTGATAATGTCAGCATGGATGTCAAACCGGGCGAGTTTGTCTCCATTGTCGGATCAAGTGGATGCGGCAAGAGCACCTTGTTACGACTGGTTATGGGGCTGGAGAGCTGCACATCCGGAAACATCGAGCTTGGAGAAACAAACATCAGCAAGCCTTCGGCAGAGCGGGGAATGGTATTCCAGGAATCCCGTCTGCTTCCCTGGAAAACGGTCGCTGAAAATATCGCCTTCGGGATTCCGAAAACCAATCCAAAAAAAGAACACAACGCTATTGTTAAGGAACATGTCGAACTGGTAGACCTTCATGGTTTTGAGCAGGCCCTTCCCTATCAGTTAAGCGGAGGAATGCAGCAGCGAGTAAGTATTGCCCGGGCTTTAGTGGGCAGACCAAATATCCTTCTGCTTGACGAACCTTTCGGCGCTCTTGATGCGTTGACCCGCATTCAGATGCAGCTGGAAATTCTGCGCATCTGGGAGACAGAACGCAAAACAATGATTTTAGTTACGCATGATATTGATGAAGCCATTTTTCTCGGAGATCGGGTCATCGTCATGTCCGCCCGACCGGGTAGCATCCGCAAGGTGATTCACATCAATCTCCCCCGTCCACGTGACCGATCAAGCACCGAATTCATGAATTACAGGCGCGACATATTCCAGGAATTTTTTGGCGAACAGCAGAAACCTTTTGTTTTTGAGATTTAATAAATTTAACAAGCAGGAGAAAAACAAGATGAAAAGAATAATTACAGCGATTGCCTTCCTAAGTATTTTTTTAAGTGCTGCTGCAGCCCGGGCTGCCACGGCCGAAAACAAGGAGGTACGCATCGGCTACCAGGCGGCCAGTACAATCATATTGCTCGGCAAGGCAAAAAAATTTTATGATGAAGAGTTTGCAAAAGCGGGCTACAAGGTCAATTACGGACTCTTCCTTTCTGGTCCGCCGATGATTGAAGCTTTTGCAGGTGACCGGCTTGATTTTATCCATACCGGCGATATGCCGCCGGTTAATGGGAGATCGGGAGGAATTGACCTGAAGGTTATCGCCAATGCAGGACTGGATCCTTCTCACAATGCAGTACTAGTAGCACCGGATTCTCCCATCAAGAGTCCAGTGGATCTCAAAGGAAAAAAAGTCGCTCTGCCTGTCGGTTCCAGTGCGCATCATTTTCTCTATCTACTGCTTGCCAAAAACGGGCTCAAAGCAACTGATGTCAGTCTCGTTAACCTCCCTGCTCCGGATCTTGCAACAGCCCTGGGCAACCATGAAGTTGATGCAATAGCAGTATGGGAGCCGTTCACCGCTAAACTCGAACTTGATAATAAAGCCAGGGTTCTGGCCGATTCAAAAGGCGTGAAGCGTGCAGTGAATGTTTATCTGACCCGTAATGCATTCGGTAAGGGGAACCCAAAACTTGTCCATATCTTCCTGAAGGCGACAAAACGCTCTATCGATTTCTACAAGAGCAATCCGAAAGAGGCCATTGCCGCCATTTCGCAGGAGAGCAAATTTCCTGAGGCTGTTGTCTCTAAAATCATTCAACGCTATAACTTTTCTCTTGCCATCAGTAAGGAGGATATCAATGCTCTTGGTCAGGTGAAGGACTTTTTACAGGAGACTAAAACCCTGCGAAAGGATTTTCCGATCAACGATCTGTTCGACCTGAGCTATCTGAAAAAATCAGGACTTTGATTGATGTGTACACTTGGCGTCATACCACACCACTATCTCTTCAAGACCCGGGATCTCTGGCAGAATTCCGGGCAGAACGAGGTGGTGGTTGAAAAGGGTGACTGTTTCCGATATATCGGTGTGCAGGGTCATGCTCACCCTAATGAAAAAGGTTTGAACAGCGGGATCAACAATGCAGGTTTAGCTGTGGCTATCACGTTTGTGGACAGGGTAACTTTAGAGGATGCCCTCGCCAGCAAAACCCCTCGCGGGGTGCTTGTTGAGGATATTTTAGGGCATTGCCGTACAATGGTTGAGGCTGTTCAACGATTCATCAGTTACTGGAACTCACCGCTCGTGGGTGGAAATATTGTTATTGCCACCCCTGAAGGTGGTGTGACTATTGAACAGTTACATCCCCTGTCGGCACTGGAATGGCATAGCGAACATCCGGTGGTGCGTACCAATCATTTTGTCAACCTGAATGCTGATATTCATGTGTTGAATGAGTTGCAGGATACTTTTGATTGGTATCAGCGAAATTCGCGTGATCGCTATCGGCGAACGGAAGAGCTGCTGGGTGAAGAGGTGTTTGATGTGTCCTCAATCCAAATGCTGCTCAGCGACCATGAAGGAGATCATCCTATATGCAGCCACAGCGGTAATTTAGTGACCAGGTCTGCTGCTATCTATGACTTGGAGAGGCTTGAATTGCATTACCATTCAGGGTCGCCTTGCAACAATAAATGGAAAACGTTCACCCTATCATGACCGCAAGCTGTTGCAGTACCATTGCGAATATTTTCGAAAAGCGTGCAGTACAAACCCCTGAACAAACATTTCTCCATCTGCCACAGACAGAATGTTCTGTAAGCTATAGCAAGTTTGATCGTCTGTCTGCAGGATTGGACAATGAGCTCCTGCGAATTGCCGGACACCCGTTATCATGTATAGGAACCCTGCTCCCCAATGGCATTGAAGCTGCCTTGGCTATTCTAACCGTTCTGCGGAGTAAGGCGACACTGGTACCTATGAATCCCCGTCTAACGTGGAGAGAGATTGGCAATATTCTTGAACAATCCTCTCCCGAGCTCATTTTATTATCACCTGCCCATGCATTGATCGAATCATTTGTTGAGAAAGGCTGGGTTCAACACCAGGTGAGTCTACCCGAAACTGATCTTGTTGCGCTGGTGCAAGGTTCCACAATTGAACAATCCAGACCTGAATTATCAGGAGCCTCTCTGCTTCTCTTTACCTCGGGAACCACCGGAAAACCAAAGGGGGTTATTCTTTCAGAGAACAACCTGCTTGCCAATGCGGGCTATGTCAATCAGGCCCACGAAATCACCTCCTCCGATATTGCCCTTTGTCTTCTTCCTTTATATCATATCAACGGACTTGTTGTAACGCTGCTTGCACCTCTGCTTGCCGGTATACCTGTTGTCATGCCTGAGCGTTTTTCCATTGATAAGTTCTGGAGCCTCATTGCACGGTACAAACCAACATGGTTCAGTGCAGTACCCACGATCTTTTCGAAAATTCTGTCGGAACCGCAACCCGAAAAAGATCTTTACGCAAGCCTCCGGTTTGCCCGATCTGCTTCAGCTTCTCTTCCCGAAGCAGTTCTGCAGCAGTTTGAAGCTCGTTTTGCTCTTCCATTGATTGAGGCTTACGGTATTTCCGAAGCTGCCTGCCAGGTATGCAGTAATCCCTTACCACCCGGCATTCATAAACCAGGTTCAGTAGGAGTTCCCTACGGGAATGAAGTTAAGGTCGTTGACAGCGAGGTATGGGTGCGCGGACCCAACGTCTTCAGCGGATATCTTGACCGGCCACAGGAAAGCACCGATGCCCTGCTTGATGGATGGTTTCGTACCGGAGATCTTGGCTGGATGGATACCGATGGATATCTCTATCTTACAGGGAGGAAAAAAGAGCTGATCAATCGTGCAGGTGAAAAAATTGCCCCTCGCGAAATTGAAGAGGTATTGCACGAGCTGCCTCAGATTGAGAGTGCGGGAGTTGCAGGAATCCCCTCCTCAATCTATGGAGAGGATGTCGCCGCATTCCTGGTGCTTCGGCCCGGGAACTCCATCTCTGTAGAGGATGTGAGCATTTATTGCCGGAAAAAACTGGCGGATTTTAAAGTGCCTCGCACCATCCTTTTTGTCGAAGAGCTCCCGAAAGGCCCAAGCGGAAAAGTCCAGAGACGATTTTTAACCGAGCTCTATCTGAGAACAATGGAAATAACATCATGAGGCGCATCTTCGACACCGGTAATGCGGCAATCTGTGAAGGGGCTATTTTTGCCGGATGTCGCGTTTTTGCCGGGTATCCAATAACCCCTGCAACTGAAATAGCAGAAAACATGGCACGTCGCCTTCCTGAAGAGGATGGCTTCTACCTGCAGGCTGAGGATGAAATTGCCGCTCTGCATATCTGCAACGGAGCGTCACTTGGAGGACTGAAAGCAATGACGGCAACGTCAGGCCCAGGGTATATACTCTTTGCAGATGCTTTTGGGTGGGCTCTCTCTTCGGAAATTCCAGTCGTCATCATCAATTCTCAGCGCGTCGGGCCTGTCAGCGGTATCACTGGAGCACCGGGTCAGGGGGAATTTTATCTCTCCCGTTACCTTGCTCACGGCGGAAACTATGAAACCATTGTGCTGGCACCGGCTTCCGTGCAGGAGGCATTTCTTCTGACCGTGAGAGCGTTCTACCTTTCGGAACGATTCCGCACTCCTGTAACCATTCTTGCCGACCAGATGGTAACCGATGGATGGGAAACACTGGAACTTCCTGACTCACCGGAAGAAGCACAAAAAATGGGTCTGCAGCGTTGGGATCGACAGGTTCATCCCGGTCCTGATTTTTATCCTCCGACCGATGCTATTGATATTCCTCCTGTGGTTCTCGGACACAATACAGGAGGAGCCTGTTCAGATTGGACACCTACGCTGCAGGGTCATGACACTGAAGATTTTGAACTGCACCATAAGCACGCATGGCGACTCATTCACAAAATCCTCAGCCATCGGGAGCTGATCGACGATGCTGAAGAGTGGGAGGTAGAAGATGCTGAAATCATCCTGGTTGCTTACGGAACGCCTTCCCGTGTGGTAAAAAGCGCTGTGCAGGAAGGACGAGCAAAAGGGCTTCGTATCGGCGGAATCCGCCTGATATCCCTTTGGCCTTTCCAGGATCGACTTTTTAAACGCAAGGCAAGTTATCTCGTCGTTGAGTTGAACTGGGATGGGCAGCTGGTCAAGGAGGTGCAGAGAGCTGCAAGGGGAAGCGCAGTTCACTTCTGGGGCCGCTGTGGAGAACTTCCCTCCGTTAAGGAGCTCCTGGCTACGGCAGAACAGATCAAAGAGGGGAAAACACTTTCAAGAGATGCATGGAAAACAGAGCGCTGGTAATATGACGGAACTGACAACAAAGTACCTTAGGGATGAAAAAGCCAGGGGAACATCATGCCCCGGTTGCGGATTGCGGCCTGCTCACCTCAAGGTGCTTGAAGCTATAGACCGGCTGGGAATTTCCCAGGCCGACATCGTATGGGGAACTGGTATAGGCTGCTCAGGAAGACAAACCTACGCCACATGGAAAGGCGATACCTTTGCCGGAACCCACGGACGGGTTTACGCCATGGCAACCGGGCTTCGCCTTGCTCTTCCTCCGAATAAAAAGATCATTCTCACAGTTGGTGACGGTGATGCTTACACCATAGGACTCCAGCATCTTCTGAACTGCGCACGACGTAATGTAGGGGTCACGGTGGTGGTACTGGACAATCTCGGGTACCAGTCAACCGGCGGACAATACAGCATCACAACGCCTGAAGGGAGCGTGACCGATTCGAGTCCAAGGGGAACCTGGGAGCAAAACTGGGCAGGTTCAGGGCTGGATATTCTGAATGTTATCAAAGAAGCCGGTGCCACATTTATTGCGCGCCATACCGTGCTTCAGGGAGATGCTGTTGTATCAAGTCTTGAAAAAGCAATACAGAATCCCGGGTTCTCCCTTGTGCAGATTGTTTATCCCTGTGTGAGCCACTTTGGGGTTCAGGCTTTAGGTACACGGAATATTCCGCAAGTGTATACATGGTTTGAATCGTACCCGCTTGCAACCGGAATTCTCCAGGACTCAATCGGAAGCCGGCCTGAATTTTCGGACGCGTTCCGGCAACAGAACAAAAAGGTCAAAAAAGGAAATCAAGATGTCTAAACGGGTAGAGTTCCTGTGCAGCGGCTTCGGCGGACAGGGAGTAGTGCGTGTGGGGCAGATTATTGGAGATGCCGCAGTTCAGGCCGGGCTCCATGCAACTATGCTGATAAGCCATGGGACAGAGACTCGCGGGGGGTATGTGCGCAGCCAGGTGATTATTTCAGAAGAGCCCATTGCCAGTCCCGTCGTCGAAACACCAACCTGTTTTGTCGCACTCTCGCAGGCAGCATGGGATCGGTTCTGCGGACTTTGCCGAAGCTCTTCTTTTGTACTTTACAATCCGGATAAGGTTACAATAGCTGATAACCTTGATGTCAAAAAAGTCGCCATTCAAGCTGAACAGGAAGCTGCCAACAGGTTTGGAGAGCCTCTCTATGCCAATACACTCTGGATTGGAGTTTTCAGCGGGTTATCAGGCACATGGATCAGAGAGGAACATTTTGAAAAAGCCATCCGTTATCGCATCTCCCGCAACATTGAAGAAAATATTGCGGCATTCTATCATGGACGAGCTCTTTTCAACAAGCTTCCCGATTTTCGGCTGACATAAGCTTATCTGAACTTCCCCTTCATTCCGGAAGCACAGAATACTATCGCGAAAAACTCCTATCGTCCATAAGATCCCGCTGCACTAAAAAAAGTATGCAGCAAACTTCCCTTCTACCAAGTGAACTGCTGCAAGAGTAAAAGGGCACAAGCTGCTGCGAATGATGCGCGGGTGCTTATCACGAAGAAGATGAGAAAGAACAAGAGCAGCAGTATCGGGGAGACTTGCAGTACGCAAAAGATTTCACGAGCTACCCATTATCGGTATTTGGGGTTATAGCTATTTAGTTATGATAAAATACATTATCATAACCAAACTTCAGTAATAAAGAGGTTGGGTTTTTGGCAAAACCTTGACACGAACCCAGCAATTGACAACTGTATATATAGGTCAAGTGATGGGGTATTATTTTGTAAAAATGGGGGAGCTTAACTGGATTAAAACAAATTTCTTGACTGTGAGCAGATCATCGCTTGTGCAACGATGAAACAGACTAAGCTTGCCTTCACATTAGATGCATTGTCAGCGTCCAAAGGAACGGCTTCGATTCAGTTTTGGCTAGGCATAACTATACAATTTTACTGCGGTTTTTCTTCCATTATGTTCTTGCTCTTGCACGCATACGTGCTTGGATCTGGTTTCTGACTTGGGTGTATAGTTGGGCGGTCTCGTTTTGTCTGTCCCGAAGGCAAATCACCAAGGAGTATTTTTCTTTCTGATCGCAAAGGGCTTCTCCCCAAGGGAAGTCGTTTCTTGTGACGACCAGAAACAGTTTTTCTTTCCTTAGTTTTGATTGATTTGAAACTATTTTGAATCGCCACGTATCAGCCTGAACCGTACCCTTGCCCCTAAGCGTAGACCCTACGGTAGCACCATCAACCTCAGAGATCGCGTCATAGTCATCTTTCTCAGTAGCCTTATTGAACATTGTTGTGACATAGTCAAGGTTAGCCGCAGTTACTAACTTGAAGTCAATGCGCGAAGCTCGATATTTCACCCTTGTCGAACGGACAACGGGAGTGTAAGCCAAGGCTACAGAAATCTCTCTTCTTCGCTTACCATTGCTGACCAAATCTTCCGGTATTGGGATTTCATAGAAATGATGACGCTTGTTCTCGATATTTTCGGTTGTACGAAGAGTAACAGCATTCTCCAAGGAGCGGAAAAGGCTCACTTGATCGACTTCTCCATAGCCACAAATGGACCTAATTTCTTTAGATGTTTTTTTCTGATCCCTCATATGAGGCAGAAGGTTTATACTGCTTTGTGGAATGGAGGCGTTGGCGCAGAGGAGGGCACGTAAAAGATTGGGATCTGCGTCAGGCAGTTCATGAAGGAGCATCGCTGCCAGATGTGCTATCTGTGGCGCAGCCATACTTGTTCCCGAGTCCACTGCAAAGGGACGACCACCAGGAGGAGCAAAATCATACCCAGTGGAAATGACACCAAGACCGCTATTTCTATCAATAATGCGATTAGTTCGTGTATTTACCGCCCAGTTACCACCATGAGCCATAAGTTCCGGCTTTATTGCTCCATCCACTGACGGACCTCGGAGGGAAAAGGGGGAGGGTTGGCCTGGATTGGCAATAGGAACCTCGTGTACGTCTAGTGGATACTTCTGGCTGTTGATGGTCCGGTCATGTTTGACCAAACTGCCTACAGTTAGCACATTCAGCGCTGGAGCAGGCTCAATAACAGACCAACATTGATCAAGTAGATAATTAGGATAACGGTTTCTCCACTCCAGCCCTTCAGGGGATTCTGCCACGATCCTATGATTGCCGGAGGAAACCACAAACAAAATATCCAATTTTCTGGAAAGCGTATCAAGTGTCAATGACAAACCCTTAAGGTGTCCGCCGAGATAGGGTTTATTACAATCCCCAAAAGACAGATTAAAAACCTTGCAACCATAGTTCTCATGAAAATACCTGACAGCTGTTTCTATCTGGTTCTCAATGAAGTCATTCGTATTCTCGTTGTTTCTGTCTAGGATTCGTCCACTGAACAACCGAAGCATTGGGATGAACTGTTTTCTCCGTAGGCTTTGCTCGAAATCACCATAAAGAGCCAAGCCAGCCACATGAGTGCCATGGCCGTGCTCGTCGGTAGCATCTTCATCTGGCAAATAACTCTGGGCATCCCCAATAGCGGGAGAAAGTAGTGGATGGCCCGTCAGAATGCCACTATCAAGCACAGTGATGCCTGGCGCGTTTTCAGGAGGGGGTAAAACGACAGGGAAATCTGCAATGTCTCCAAAAAGAAGTGACCGCTCCAAGCCGTATCTAGGAGGCAGGTCAACAGCTCGAACATCACGGTGGGAGAGCAGCGAGGTCACTTTTTCAGAATTGCATTTTACCCGGTAGAGGCTCAGGCCTGGCTTTAGAACCCTATCTACCTTGGCCATCCCTGCTTCTTGTAACCAAACATCAAAGGTACTACGGATATTGATTTGCTCCTCTGGCTTGTCTTCCAATGGCCAGAGTTCAACGTCTAGCAGGTAGGTCGGTGTTTCTGGTAATCCATATTTCTTGAGAGCCCACCCCTTGCGATTCTCTGGTGACCAGCTTCCGACATCGGTCAAGGCAAAAAGCACATGTTTGTTGACAACCTGTTCCCCTTGGACTAATGAAGCAAGTCGTGATTCAAACTGCTCAAGAGCAGCATCACTAGCAAAGCCAACAACAACAGTTTCATCTTCCTGACTGACTAATTCTATATCGGTTGAGATTTTTCGCAGATCATCGGGGTTAAAGCCTTTTTCAACTTTGAAACTTAATAGTCGTCGATCATCAAACCCCCCAATTAACTTGTTAGCCAGTTCTTTAGCCGTTTCAAGCGATTGCTGAATCCTTCTGCCATGAGCAGAAATGTCCATAGGAGGAATATGTCTTGGCGGTGGAGCTGAACGTTTTTCGAAGACCGGCGCTTCCCGTTGAAGCGAAAGATGGGGGTACGTTTCGGACATAGATCATTCTCCCCGCTTCATTCTTGAACGTCGGGCATCTTCGCGGCGAATAGCAGACTTTAGTTGACGTTCGTTTAAAAATTCAGTACCTGCAAGAATCATTTCCTTGGTTGCTCGTCGCAGTACTCGCTCCACATCGGAGTGACTCATTCCCTTGAACAGATTGATAACCTCGTTGTTATCTGCGTCAAAATCTCGACGGATACCTCTCAGTTTGCAGGCGAGAAGGCGACGCAACTGCTCCAAATTTGGTGGCTCGAAAACCAGCACTTCATCAAACCTGCGCCAGACAGCAGCATCCAAAATACCTTCATGGTTGGTGGCAGCAATAAGTAGGCTTTTCCCGTCATAGCTATCCAAAAGTTGGAGAAAAGCGTTAACCACCCGCTTAAGTTCACCATGATCAGCTGAGTCGGCACGTTCTTTAGCTAGAGCGTCAAACTCGTCAAACAGCACGACCATAGGCACAGAGGCTACAAAATCAAGAACCTGCCTAAGGTTGGATGCCGTTTCTCCCAAATAAGATGAGACTACGCTGTCAATCCGTACTATAGCAAGCGGTAAACCTAACTCAGAAGCCAAAACTTCAGCTGTTAGAGTTTTACCGCATCCTGGAGGACCACAGAATAACAGTCGGTCCACAGGATAAAGTCCATGGCATTTTAGTAGCTCCTGACGGTGATGCTCCTGAAGAATTTCATCAATCAGAGAAATGTTCTGATCAGAGAGTACTATATCTTCTATGCAACGAACAGGTTCTTTGATCTGCAATAATGGCAAACCGCGTTCCTTATCAAGGGGGACCTGCTTAACCAAGGATAGCAAAGGCTTGCTAGCATTGCTGGTTCGACCATAGAGGATTTTCTCCAAGTCATTGGCCAAAAGGTAATGGCGCTTTTCCCTTTCCTCCCGAATGACCTCTTCGGATACTGACCGGAAAGACTCATAATTTCCTTCAGCCCCAGACTTTACCAGTTTTCTCAGTAACTCGCCAGATGCCATCTGTGCCTCCGCGTAACATGACTAAATTAATTAGCTCTCTATCTATTAAGATAACTAAACGGTACTTAACGATCTAATGATTGACGAATGATCGGTTTTGCTGTGGTATCAACTTTTTGCCAAATACTGAACCCGCAACTTGATGCGCTCAAAAAAGCAGGGTGCAAATAACAGCATATCTTTACCGACCAGATAAGTGGGTCGAAAGCTGAACTGCCGTGGCTTGCCGAGTGCTTGAAAGAACTTTGAAAAAAGGCGACACACTCATCATCTGGCGTCTTGACTGGCTTGGCCGTTCACTCCGGAACTTGATCGATCTTGTCGAACAACTACTGAAAAGGGGCGGCGGATTCTTCTCTATCAATGATGGAAAAATCGATACCACAAAAGCATCCTAGAAAATGATTTTCACAATCTTTGGCACTTTTGCTCAATTTGAACGAAGGTTAATTCAGGAGCGTAACCATGCAGTTCTCACAATAGCAAGGGAGAGAGGAAGAAATGGTAGAAGAACGAAAATTTCAAAAGATGATCCAAACGTGCAGATGGCCAAGAAAATGAGCAAGAACATGAGTATCAGCATCAGTGAGTTCTGTGCACCGCTGAAGATTTTACGTGCTTCTTATGTTAGCGATATTTGGGGATTTAGAAAAGAAAAATGATATTTACTTGTTGTTTATTGCGTTTTTAGCAGTAAGTCTGAAAGTGCGGTGTTTGCAAATATGGAAAAAAACTGGAACAGATGCTGCAGGGCTTTTTCATGCTCATCCATACGGCATCAAGGCTTTTAAAATTTATCAACACTGCTTAGTGCCCTTTTTTTTGTTTCGTTAATACACCCTTGACGTCCAGACGGACTGTAGGAAATGTTCTTTCATGCGGTTGTTTTCTTCTCGATTTTGATCAGACCTGCAATCTTTGCAAGTACAGAGTAACTCTCGAAGAAAACTAAATGCGGTAAGTTCCTCAGACTATGTAAAACCTAAATTCAAAGGGGATAACTAATGTCCATGCAGTCCATAATCCGCCTCTCAGATACCGACACGCATCCTTTCGAAAATGATAATTTTATCCAGCAGGATGCAAAAGCAGCTTTTAATGAGTTAATCGATGGATTCATCAAGCATGCAAAGGATCCCAAACCCAATTCTCAGTCTACCAGCATAGATATTCAATCACGAGTGCATAACACGATTCTGATCAACGGGAAGCGTGGAATGGGCAAAACCTCATTTATTCTGAGTCTTCTCTATCAAAAAGAGTTTCAGCAAGAAGATTGGGTTAAGGATGCTTTCCAGTTAAAAATTATAGATCCTACCCTGATTGAGACAAAAGAGCATATTTTTCTAAACATCATTTCGCAGATCAAAGAGTCTGTTGATGATTGTTTGAAGTGTAGCTGCAGAGTTGGGGACCAAGGAAATCCGGATTGGAAAAAATCTCTCAAGAAACTTGCCGGTGGTCTGAGCGTGCTTGATGGCGTGGGTAGTGATCAGCTAAAAGATGCTCTTTGGGACTCTCCAGAACTGATACTTGAAAATGGGTTAGCTAACGCTAAACAGGGCTCGAAATTGGAGCGTCACTTTCATGAGTTTCTGAAAGAGAGCTTGAAGTTGCTTGATAAAAAAGTGTTTTTGCTTGTGCTGGATGATATCGACACATCTCTAACAGAAGGCAAGGCTATTCTGGAGACGCTCCGAAAGTATTTGACATCAAAACAGTTGATCATTGTTATGCTCGGCGATATTGATCTTTATGCTACTATCGTTCGGCAACTACAGTGGGAAAGAATCGACCCGAACGGGACGCTCTTTAAGTATGAAAGTAAAGGGAAAGAAATCAATGAATTTTATCGCTCGCAGATCGAGCATCTCGAAGAACAGTACCTTACAAAACTCCTTAAGCCAGAATACCGCATAAAGCTAAAAACCATCCAGGATCTAAGAGAGAAGTTGATGGTGCAGGTTGATGAGGAAGATCCACAGAATCTGAGTGTCTTTGTGCGTAATCTCGTAGAGACTGTCTTTTTCCCAAACTATCAATCCACGTGTTCAACGCACTACAATCAACCTTTCGCCCGTAATCAGTTCCCATATTCAAGGCTCTACGAACAGATTTTGCTTAATCAGCCCACCCGCTCGGTAATACAGGTGTTAAAAGGCTGGGCTGATTGGAAAAAAACTGACACGAATCAGACTATCCTTAATAAACCAGATCTCACAGCATTTGTTGAGGTCCTGCGGCAAGTCTTTTTCACCACGCTTAAAAAGAAGCTGGAGCCTTTTGACTTGCTAAATGCAACGAATGACCGCAAATTACTCAACCGGCTTACCTTGTTTATGCTAAAAAAGAATATCAATCGCGATTCACACATGAAGCTTTTGCCGGAATACCGTGATGATGATGACAACATAGCAATGCTTTTTCTCAATGCTGTGATCAATGCACAGCTAAAGCCCGAGCAGTACTTATCTTATCTCATAAAAGTGGGCTATGCGCTTGATCGCTTCGGAGCTGTTGGTGATGCCGACCATATTGAGAAGTTTATCGATCATGTTGGTCTGGATAGCGACATAACGAATGCGCATATTTCCAAGCGCTTGCTTACAACTTTCAAAGTTGGACCTAATATCCATAATAATAGAATATTTTTTGGCAACTTTTTTCTCTCAAAGGAGGATCGTAAAAAAATAAAGAAGGGGAAAAACTTAGCTCTTTTCATGAGCTGTGTTTTCTACCCAAAGGGTGGACATTATACTTTTTTGTCACTGTTTAATTTACTTGGTGTTTTGGCTGATATTTCAGGCGAAGAAGAGCCCAAAAGTATATTAGAACGCGTTAATCTCATTCGTGATTTCTACAGCTACTACAGCGATGCTGGTGGTGGTTCGGCGGACGACAGGTCTGATGAGCAGTATGATAGTTCAAAATATAATATCAACAATGATGATAAAGATCTCGATCGAATGAGTACATGGAGCAAAACAGCTGCTGATATTACCCAAAAGCTGTCAGCAGCCGATTTGGCAAATATCTGGATCCGTCTGTCTTATACCATCAATGAAATTGATAATCGGTCAGAAAATAAGTCGAAAACCTATGCAGAGAGGCTCGAACTCTACATCGCAGCTTTGTTTAATGCAGTTTATATGTCTTGTGAAGAAAAAAAAGGCAATACACCAGATATAAAAAACCCTGTTACAGATCCAGATACTTTCTATAAAAAACTACACACATATCAAAAATGCGATGAACGGACACTCTTTGACTATCTCAATGAGTGTCCGGCGTTAAAAAAGGATTTTATTGAGTTGCCGGAAGATTTAAAAGATTCAAACGATTCAAAGACTTTAATTGACTTTAGGAATCTATCAAACGAAAGCAAGATAATCGCTATAAGATCGATTCCTGGATGGGAGTCTGATGATGTCAAGTCCGTTCAGGAAAAATTGCAACAGGCGGGCTATAGTAACGTGCATGCAAGAACTATCATGGCTAGGATTAAGACGGCGAAAGGTGGTATATGAGTATCCTGATTGCCACCACCTTTCTCGACTCGCAAAAGATTCTCGAGTACTATTATACCAAAGGAGCGCCCGATCCTGAAAAGATTCGGAGACTTCATTTTGCAGAGCTCTACGCGAGTGAACCATACAAGCCCGACCATTTCATTAAAAATGAGATGAATGCTTTCTTTGGTAGTAAGAATTGTTTTCGCGAATACCTGACCGATTCTTTGTCCGCCTTGGCCGATATGTTTTACTTTCGCGGTCGTCAGCTCTATGTACACACTGATCGTTTCGGGGAGTGGCAAGGGGCAATTTTGAGTGTATCTCCTCTTTTAGTTCTGACTTATAAAATTCATCTTGCGGCAAAATGCGATCCGCTGCTTGATGCTCGTGAGCTTATCAAGAAGCATCTGGAGCGTACTTGCCTACCATCGGTCTATGAACCCCATCTGGAGGATTTGTGCCGCAAACCGGGGCTTATAGAAAGCCACATGCATCTAAACGGTTCGGCTGAGCCGGATATCGTTTGGCAAGATGCACTGCGGCACACCGAAAAATTTTATCGACATCTTCGCGACTCCTTTCAGAAGAAAGATGTTGATGAACAGTATCTACAGCTTGGCCAGTTTGAACCGAAGGATTTGTACAGATTGTTGCAGCTTGCCGCAAAGCTTAGAGACAATTTGATTGGTGCCATAGTGGAGCAACAACGACTGTATAACTTTTCCACAAATGAAGCACTGACGGAACAACCGCTTCGTTTCGTTTCGCGAAAGCATCCGATGAACAGTGTTGAGCCTGATGTACTCAAGAATGCGATTCAATATGAGGCGCTGTTTCTGTTCCGTGCTTTTGTGCATCTGGATGGGGTATATGATGATCGGTTCGCGTTTTATTTGCATTACTATCTGCTGATCGGCTCTTTTTTTCAGAAGCTGCTTGTGCAGCAGAAACATCAGGTCGGATTCGATCAGTTTCAAAAGATCACGAACAACAAACTGCGTGAATATACAGAGAAGGATTTCGAAGCACGTTTTAAGCAAATCCAGGGTATGCACAGCAAGCACCTCTGCATACTCGAAGGCCGTTTTGCGCCAAAAGACTCTCGTGTCAAACTGGAATATCTCATGTATGCCATAAAAAAAGGCTACAAAAATGAGCGTTCGCAGCCCTTAAAGCTGAAACTTGTGCCGCATTTCATTAAAGAGCCAGATTCGCGCAAGCCTGAAGAGATTGTGACGTTCAGGGACCTGAAACTCAGATTGAAAAATATCCGCCATTTAGAGGTTCTGCTCGATGCTTTGCATCGGGGTGCCAGCCCTACTGCTCGTTTTGCGCAGAAACATATCGTCGGTTTTGATGCAGCTTCGAATGAACTTGATGCTTCACCGGAAGTGTTTGCGCCGATATTTCGCAAACTGGCTTTTATGGGATATGTAAACTTCACTTACCATGCGGGTGAAGACTTTGTGCATCTGCTTTCTGGCCTAAGGGCAGTGTACGAGGTCGTAGAGTTTCTGGAAATGGTGCCAGGTAACCGTATCGGCCATGCCACAGCACTGGGGATTGAGCCGAAGCTATGGATAAAGAGGATTGGTAAGTTCATGCACATCAAGCAGGGCGAATGGCTGGACAATCTGATTTTTACGTACCATATTTGCTCTGAAAATGCTGGTTTGTCCCACATCTGCCGAAAGCTGGAGCAGCCGATTCTCAAATACTTTGATGCAGTCTATACTACCGGTTGGTATATCCCAATCCAAACGTTGATTGAAGCGTGGCGGATTCGCAAATTCGATCCATTTCTGGCGTTAGGATGGCGAGAGGCAGGAATTTTCGACGGGTTTGCTCAGCAAGAGCTTGATGAATATTGTAAGGCCAGTTCAAAAGCTCGGGATATGTACAGAGTCTATCATTTAGGCAAGAATATTTTAAACAGTAATAAACTTATTGAAATCGAAACTGGTGCGCTTATCTCACCTGAGGAACTTCGGTTGATTCAGTGCTGCATGATAAAATTCCTGAATAAAAAAAGTATTGCCATCGAAATGCTACCATCAAGCAATGTCCGCATCAGTCACTACAAGAACTATGATGAGCACCATATGCTGCGTTGGCTCGGCTTAACTAATCTGGACGATCCTAAACCGATGATTGTACTGGGAAGTGATGATCCGGGTGTCTTCGTGACAAACCTTCGAAATGAGTATGCACATATTCTACGCGTGGTCGAGTCGCACTGTGGTAAGGATAAGGCGAAGAAGATACTTGATGTTCTGGTTAATAATAGCAGGGTTTATTCTTTTAACTAAGGATATTTTGCATAAGTTATTTGTCTATTGAAGTCTTTGCCCATCGGAAACGTAAGTAATCGACATTAGGTTATCAATCACCTGTTGCGTATTTTTAGCAGTATCAAAAATCAATCAGAAAGGCTTGATATGGCGTTCGTTATTTTGAGGTAAGTTTAAAAATAATGAAATGGGATATAAGTATATTTAATCCTTTATTAAGAGTTGAAATATTTAAACTTTAAACGTAAGCAGTTTAATAGAGCTTATGAAAAAGCTTTTTTGTTGTTAATATATTTGAGTTTAATATTATGAAAAAAGAAATAGGAGTAAAAGATGATATCGTTTTGTCTAAAATTGGGAAGTTAAGTGAGATTGATTTGACGGAAAAGTATATTATGCCTCTTTTTAAAGCTATGAAATATGAAAAGGTCGATTACTTTGGTGGTCAAAATGAAAAAGGAAAAGATATTATTTGTTGGAAAATAAATGAGATTGATGAAAAAGAATTAACGGTTGTGCAAGTAAAGAAAATAAAGATTTCAGCTAGTTCGTCCCCCGACTTCATACACAAAAACCTGCAAACCCAATAAAGACGGGGGTATGCCTTTGAAACAAGGCACTACAAGGCAGTAATATTCAAAGAGCATTACATCATCAAAAACGGTGTAGCGCTGAGCTTT
>Ga0364865_10020_pt2 | contig 57929 bp, 40 predicted proteins | sample SorcelAu500001C7_FD_206919 | JGI IMG/M metagenome (GOLD analysis project Ga0364865, IMG submission 206919) | Enriched cells from Trout Bog Lake Hypolimnion, Wisconsin, USA - BchlTB.Aug13.5000.01.C7 | ecosystem: Environmental > Aquatic > Freshwater > Lake > Hypolimnion/Profundal zone | place: USA... | reverse complement strand
ACATGGAAACCCTCCCGTTACAATATCTACTTCTCCTAATTCCTTGAATGACACATTTCTAATATCAGCTTCGATAACATTCCAATCAGGTCTGTTATTTCTTAATGTTTCACATGCCCAGTGGTCAATTTCGTTCAACGCTAAACATTTGACGCCAGCTCTTTCTAACCCAATGGCCAGTCCACCGGCTCCTGCAAAAAGTTCAATTGCGTGGAAGTCCCTATTTGGAATTATTCCACTTTTCTTTTCTGTTGGATTAAATAAGAAATCCAGACTATCAAAAATTTTTAACTGCTCATGTTTATAAACTCTATAATTGCTCATTGGCTCCCTGACAGCCGACAGTTTTCCACTTCTATCCCAACGTCTAAGAGTCTCCTTGCTGACAGACAATAAATCAGCAACTTCTGATATCGAATAATACTGTTTCATTAATAACCATGTTGCACAACATTATACATGGTTACAAATGTACTTTTATTTTCGGATTATAATGACTTATTTTGTAAAAAAGAAATTAACAAATTCAAGTTGATAAAGTATCCGGAAAATCGGATTGTTGTTCCCAGGTTCAATGAGGAAAATGGCTTTTACACGACAAAGCAAAGATCTGAGCTGATGAGTAAAATTAAAGCACAAGACACTAAACCAGAAGTAAAATTAAAGAAAGCATTATGGAATTTGGGATACAGGTACAGAAAAAATGTTAGAAAGTTACCCGGTTGTCCGGATATTGTATTTAATAAGTTCAAGTTGGTTATATTTGTTGATGGGGAATTTTGGCATGGGTACAATTGGGATGAAAAAAAACTAAAAATTAAATCAAATAGAAATTTTTGGCTTCCAAAGATTGAAAGAAATATGCAACGTGATGAAGAAAATAATAAAATATTACAGAATGAAGGTTGGATTGTCTTGAGATTTTGGGAGAACCAACTAAAGAAAAATTTTGAAGGTTGCATAAATAGCATTTTGACAACGATTCAGTACATCGATTGTTAAGCATCCATGATGCACTGAAATTCCTTTGCTGTCTTGGCTATCACCTACTTTACCACTTTCAGCGCTGCATCTGCTGCCTCGATCATCGGTTTTATGGAGATCTCACTTCCAACAGCATGTTTCATCCATTCCTGTGGAATAAGCCTTCCTGCCCTGTAAATGCGAATGGCTTCTTCTCCAAAGTTCTTTCCTTTGAACCATTGATCAAGCTGGAAATCGATGAGATGCCCTATGGGATAGTTCGGTAAGTAGAGCGGGCTGTCAATCATATGTGAATAAATTGCCAGGATCGGGCAATCTTTCACGCCCAGAACTTCTGCGAAATATTTATTCCACACTTCCCTGGCAGAGCTGATTACTGTTTCTTTAAGTTGAGCAGGGGTTGCATCGGGATGAGCATACATCCATGTCCAAACTTTCATGTCAACAAGCGATACTCCCATGATCTCATAGCTCATCCAGAAATTATCCAGGTCGGCCATGTATTGCTTATTAGGATCGTTGTCTGTAATTCCTAAAAGGTCAAGGTCGTGTTTCTGGAAAGTAAATGCGAAAGCTTCAGTGAAGGCTGTATTGGGAACACCAGCCATCATGTAGTTGTCAACCATGTAGAGGGAAATGGTTTGTTCAACATTGTGACCGAGTTCATGAACCGCTATGTTGTAACCTTTATAGTCCATGCCATTTTGCCCAACGCGGGTACGGAGATGGTTCTTATCGCCCTTCATTTGTGAAGCCCATGCATGTCCCGATCCTCTTGCCGGATCAACAGTGATATGTGAAGCAATCTCTTTTGCCATCTCAGACTTGAACCCCATCTTTACAAGAATATTCGGAATATCTTTCTCGACTGCTGCTGTGTTTGGATATTTAGCCTTCGTCATCTTGTCGAGCATTGCCTGGTCAATACTGCTGCGGGCTTTAAAACCATCGTACCAGATATCAAACGGTTGTAAGGGACGACCAAGACGCTTGCTGATCAATGCACCTACCTGCTTCACTTCCGGAGTAGCACAGAATTCGGTAAATAGCTTTTCCACCTGGTTCATTGGGATTTCCATTCCGGCATCAAAAGCACGCTGGATATAGGTCGGGAACATGGGGTTGTACTGGTCAACAGCTTTCATTGCCTTGAAGTTGTTCAGCAACACCTCATATCTTTTGTCTGGCTTGGGAGTAGATGCAACTTCTTTTCCGTCTTTATAAAGCTTATTGGAAAAGGCATTCCATTGAAACCTTGGGTTGTTTATTACACTATCCGGAATACTCTGATCGATGATCCTCAGCATCACCTGGTATATCATTTTTTGCTTGGTCAGCCCTTCCTCAGTCTTGTCATAATTGGCCTTGATCTCATCACGAAGGTTCCAATGCGACAACAACTTCATGTCTTTCGGAAAATGTGTCTTCCCTTTGTCATCCAGAAGATTGCCAACATAGATGTTATAAGCTGCAATATAGTTCTCGGCGTTTGAGAGTGCATCCGATCCCTTTTGAACGATATCGGCAGGAACCCTGGTTGTAAACTGGTCACCAAGGCGTGCATAAGCCCATTCAAGGCGGCTCCACTTGGGGCCTGACTGTCCTTTTTCCTGTAATGAATAGAAAGGGAAATTCAATCCCACGATGAAAGCGATTTTATTATTAAAAAAGTCATCGGTAAAATGGGAGGTGGGTTCATAAGCGGCAAATACTTCGTCGATGGGATAAGTCTCCCCCATATCCAAAGCCATTGGTCTTTTTAAATCGAGGCTGATTCTGTTGAAATAACCATTCAGAATTTCAAAATTTGTAGAGATGCGTTGAAACATTTTTTCCTTCATCTCTCCTGATGGGATATAATTTTTCAGGCAGAAATTTTCAAATTCTTTAATCGTCCCATCTTTGGCTGTCCATAGAGTAGCCACTTGTTTCACTCCTTTTCCGATAAGGGTTTTATTGGATCCGCCATTTTTGGTCATCAGTTTCGAAATGATACTATCGACTGTGATCTGAGGAATGAATTGTTTACTGGCGTTTTGTTCCATTTGTTTGGCATTTTGATTACATTGATTGAAAAGAAGAGCCAGAGGAATGAGAAGGAATAGTTGGATTTTTTTCATATTCTGATGATATTTGGTTTCATGGCAAATATATTAAATAATCTCTAATTTTGCAGACCTGTACAAACAAATCCCAACTGCCATGAACCAGCTCATTGAATGTGTCCCCAATTTTTCCGAAGGTCGCGATATGACCATCATCAAGCAAATCACTGATGAAATCGAAAAAGTTGACGGTGTTAAACTATTGGATGTCGATCCTGGAAAAGCCACCAACCGCACTGTTGTGACATTTGTTGGAGCACCTGATGCTGTATTGGAAGCCGCTTTTCTGGCTATACAAAAAGCCTCCCACATCATCGATATGAGCAAGCACAAAGGAGAACATCCCCGCTTTGGTGGTACGGACGTTTGTCCACTCGTTCCGGTTGGAAACATCACGATGGAAGAAACTGCAGCCTATGCCCGCAAACTTGCAGAACGTGTTGGAAAAGAACTCGGAATCCCGGTGTACTGCTATGAGAATGCGGCTTTTAATGAGGAGAGAAGAAACCTTGCCAATTGTCGTTCGGGTGAATACGAGGGATTGCCAAAGAAACTGGAAGATCCGCATTGGAAACCTGATTTCGGACCTTCAAAATTCAACGCCAGAACCGGAGCCATTGCTATCGGTGCAAGGGACTTTCTGGTAGCCTATAATGTGAACTTAAATACTACTTCCACACGACGTGCTAATGCAGTTGCCTTTGATATTCGTGAGAAAGGGCGTCCGGTTCGTGAAGGCAATCCCTTTACCGGAAAGATAAAGAAAGATGAAAAGGGCAATGAGATATGGATTCCCGGTATGCTTAAAGCCTGCAAAGCCATTGGATGGTACATCGAAGAATATGGTATAGCACAGGTATCCATCAACCTTACTAACATCAGCATTACCCCTGTGCACATGGCATTTGAAGCGGCGTGTAAAAGCGCCCAGGAAAGGGGTTTGAGGGTGACCGGATCTGAACTTGTGGGATTGATTCCATTACGAGCTATGATTGATGCGGGGAAATATTTTCTGAAGAAACAGAATCGCTCTGTAGGGATTTCAGAAGAAGAGATCATTAAAATAGCAGTTAAATCGCTCGGACTCGATGACCTTAAACCTTTTATCCCGGAAGAAAAAATCATAGAATATTGTCTTCGGGATTCGAAGAAAAACCTTATTGATATGACATGTAAGGGGTTTGCCAATGAAACTGCATCGGAATCGCCGGCCCCAGGAGGAGGTTCTGTTTCGGCTTATATCGGAGCATTGGGTGTGTCGTTGGCTACCATGGTTGCCAATCTTTCCTCTCATAAAGCCGGGTGGGATGAACAATGGGAAGTGTTTTCAGATTGGGCTGAGAAGGGTCAGAAATTAAAAGATGAACTCCTCTTCCTTGTGGATGAAGACACCCGTTCGTTTAACAGGATCATGGATGCTTTTGGCCTTCCAAAACAAACTCCGGAAGAAAAAACTGCCCGTTCAACTGCAATTCAGGAAGCGACAAAATATGCCATCGAGGTTCCATTTAAAACCATGCAGAAAGCCTATGAGTCGATGGAAATTATAAAAGCCATGGTGGAAATCGGTAACCCGAATTCTATAACTGATGCCGGAGTAGGCGCTCTGTGTGCAAGATCTGCAGTAATAGGGGCATTTCTTAATGTGAAAGTAAATGCGGCAGGATTGAAAGACAAAAATTATGTTGAAGAAATATTGAAAAAAGGACATGAAATCGAGGAAGATGCAAAAGAGCTGGAAGCAGAATTGCTTGCTTTGGTGAATAGCAAGATCAGTTAATTTGTTCAGGAATATTGTATCTTAGCTACCTAAAATAGGAAAAAATGCCCAGCAAGCAGAATGCACTCGATCCAAAGAAATATTACTTCATAGATACCTCCTTTAACCTGTTGATGAAACGCAGGATCTACCAGGTCTTGCTGATTTCGTCAAATTATGATGCCTTCATGTTGGAGGAAGATGGCCGGATAGACGAAACCATCTTCATGGAATATGTTTCACTCAGCCTGCGCTACCCACCTCAATTCATTAAAGTTACCTCAGAAGAAGAAGCCTTCGAGGTGTTGGAAGACAAACGCATTGAGTTGGTGATTTCAATGCTAAGCATCGAAAAGACCGATACATTTAATCTGGCTATCAGGATTAAAAATAAGTACCCTAAAATCCCGATTGTCGTTTTGACACCCTTCTCTAGAGAGGTAAATATCAAACTTAAGGAGAAAAACCTTAGCGCTATTGATTATGTGTTTAGCTGGTTGGGAAATGCCGATATTCTTCTTGCGATCATAAAATTGATTGAGGACAAGATGAATATTGATCAGGATGTGCAACAGGGGGTTCAGGTGATCCTCCTCGTTGAAGACAGCATACGGTTTTATTCAAGTTATTTGCCAAACATCTACAAGATCATTTACAGGCAGTCGAAAGGCTTTATTACCGAAGGATTAAATGAGCACCAGAAAATGGTGAGGATGCGTGGCAGGCCAAAGATCGTGCTGGCCACCAACTTTGAAGAGGCCATAACGATGTTCGGGAAATACAAAAATAACCTGATCGGTATTATTTCCGACGTTCGCTTCAAAAAGGATGGGAAAACAGATAAAGACGCAGGGATTAAGTTTGTTAAGAAAGTTAGGGAAGAGGATAAGTTTGTTCCTATTCTGCTTCAGTCATCGGAAACCGAAAACGAATCGGTAGCCAATGAGTTGCAGGTAGGTTTTATAAACAAGTTGTCAAAAACCCTCTCTTTGGAGTTAAGGAATTTCATCCACGACAATTTCTCTTTTGGAGATTTTGTTTTTATTGATCCTAAAACCGGTCACGAGATAACCAGGGCAGGTGATCTGAAATCATTACAGGACAAGATCTTTGAGATTCCCGATGATTCGCTGATGTACCACATGCAACGCAATCATTTTTCCAAATGGTTGAATGCACGTGCTTTGTTTCCCATTGCAGAGATGTTCAAAGAAGTCTCTGCCAAGGCATTCAGCGACATGGATGAAGCAAAACGTTATATCTTCGATTCCATTACCGCTTTCCGCATCAACAAGGCAAGGGGAGTCATCTCTGAATTCGACCGGGGCCGATACGATGAATATCTATCATTTGCAAGGATAGGGCAGGGGTCTATTGGAGGAAAAGCCAGGGGATTGGCATTCCTCGATTCCCTAATCAAAAGAAACAGGCTTACAGATAAGTTTGATGATGTGATCATCTCAATACCCAGAACAGTTGTATTGGGAACTGATATTTTCGATGAATTCATGGAAGAGAATAAGCTCCATGAGATTGCATTGTCAGATCGTCCGGACAAGGATATCCTTCAGCATTTTGTGAAAGCCCGTTTGCCTTTCCGCATGCATGAAGACCTATTCACATTCATAGCCTGTGTCAACAATCCAATAGCAATACGATCTTCCAGCCTTCTGGAGGACTCACACTACCAGCCTTTCGCCGGGATCTATTCCACCTACATGATTCCGAACATCAGGAATAATGAGCGGATGATGATGGAAAAACTATCGGAAGCCATTAAAAGCGTTTATGCCTCTGCCTTCTTTAAGGATAGCAAGGCATATATGACGGCCACAATGAACGTAATCGATGAAGAGAAGATGGCCATCGTTTTGCAGGAAGTTACCGGTATGCAATATGGAAGCCGTTTCTATCCTGCCATATCCGGAGTTGCCCGGTCTATTAACTTTTACCCCATAGCCCCTGAAAAACCGGAGGACGGTATTGCAAATATTGCTTTTGGATTAGGGAAGTTCATTGTCGACGGTGGTAATGGATTGCGTTTTTCACCCCGTTACCCAAAAAAGATTTTACAGTTGAGCACTCCTGAACTGGCGCTGAGTGAAACACAAAAGACCTTCTATGCACTCGATCTGAATGCAGATGCTTTTACCCCCAATACGGATGATGCAGTTAATCTTCTGAAACTAAAAGTGAAGGATGCAGAGGAAGATGGAGCAATACGTCTTGTGTCCTCTACTTTTGATTATGACAGCTATTCTGTGAAGGATGGTACAATGGGCCAGGGAAAAAAGATCATTACTTTTTCGCAGGTACTGAACCACAATACCTTTCCACTTGCTGAGATCCTGCAAACCGTTCTCGATATCGGTCAGAAAGAAATGGGCAAACCAGTAGAGATTGAATTTGCTGTCAACCTCGATTTGCCAAAGGATGAGCCAAGAGTATTTTCCCTCTTACAGATCAGACCGATTGTTGGAAAAAACAGCAGTGTGAACATTCATCTCGAGGCCATTCGTCCGGAGCAAACGATTTTGCTTTCGAATTCTGCTCTTGGTAACGGGATTCTCAAAGACATCAGTGATTTTGTGTATGTTAAGCCTGAAACCTTCAATGCCTCAAAGAGCGCGGATATAGGGAAACGTCTTGAGAAAATCAATGAACGCTTCCTGGCAGAAAAGAGATATTATGTTTTGGTAGGCCCCGGGCGCTGGGGATCTGCTGATCCATGGCTTGGAATCCCTGTCAAATGGCCACAGATATCTGCCGCACGTTTGATAGTTGAATCAGGGCTGGAAAATTATCGTATCGATCCCAGCCAGGGAACCCACTTTTTTCAGAACCTGACTTCTTTCAACGTGGGATATTTTACCATCAATCCTTTTATCAAAGATGGTTTTTACGATCTTGCTTACCTGTCGTCCCAACCTGCATTTTACGAAGATGAATTCATTCGCCATATCCGGTTTGAAAACCCGATGAGGATTGAGATCGATGGAAAAAAGAATATAGGGGTAGTCTATAAACCCATATGAAACTTTACCATGGTAACAATTAATACTTAACACTTAAAACTTAACAACTCATGAATAAGAAACTGAATTTTACCTATGTTATCCCTGTTCTCGTGTCGTTTTTCGTCATGAGCTTTTGCGACCTGGTTGGCATTGGCGTTGACCGCGTAAAACTAGACTTTGGACTCAGCAATACGCTGGTGCAGTTAATCCCTTCTGCCGTGTTCGTTTGGTTCTTTATTTTATCGGTTCCTGTTGGCATTCTTCAAGACCGGATCGGTAAACGCAATATGGTAAATATTGGAATGGGGATTACAGCGCTGGGACTTTTCGTTCCTTACTTCTTTTATTCTTTCACCACGGTATTATTCGGCTTTGCATTATTGGGAATTGGGAATACGATCGTTCAGGTTTCTGCTAACCCTTTGTTAGTAGATGTTGTTCCTTCAAACAGAACTTCGAGCTTCCTGAGTTTCTCACAATTCGTAAAAGCAATAGGCTCGATGATTGCTGCTCCCCTGGCTGGTTTCTTTGCTTTGAGGTTTGGTGACTGGAAACTTCTGTTCCTGGTCTTCGGAGTAGTCTCTGTGCTTTCAGTTCTCTGGCTCTCCCTGATCAAGGTTGAAGAAACAAGAAACCTTGAAAAGCGTGCAACCTTCGCCTCTTCATTTGCATTGCTGGGTACCGGCTTCATTTTCATGATGGCCTTAGGAATATTCCTTGTAGTTGGCATCGACGTTGGAGTGAATGCCGTTTCCGGACAGTTCTTACATATCCGCTTTCCCGAATCACAACAAACTTTCTATGAATCAGGCAGGAGTGTTTATTTCTTTGGAAAGATGCTGGGTACATTTGGTGGAGCGCTGATGCTCACCATGCTGCCTTCCCGCAAGTTCTTCTTATGGTCATCAATTCTGGCACTGATTTCAATCCTGGCATTGATGTTTGCCCCCTCGGCAATGTCGGCCATGGTGATCATTTTCATTATAGGCCTGGGAGTGGCCAACATTTTCCCACTCATATTCTCCCTGGCAGTCGAGAAATATCCGGTTCGTACCAACGAAATTTCAGGCCTCATGATAATGGCGGTTTCTGGTGGTGCTGTCATCCCACTGTTAATTGGCAGTTTAACGGATAATGTGGGGGTTACAGCCGGTATGTTTGTTTTGGTGATTTGTGCGGTTTATGAATTGTTTACGGCGTTTATGAATCTGGGGACTGGCAGTAGGTAAACAATCCCACCTGTCACAAATTCATTTACAGGCTGTAAGTTTCCATTGTAAGGATAAATAAAAAGAAACTGTATTTATGTTTATACAAATGGAGCAATCAGTTCATGGTTCAAATTCGGAGATTGAGATCGTTTATCCTACGGGTTACTAAAATCATCGAAAACCCCGTAAACTAAATTGCTTGCCGGGGTTCTTTTTTTTAAGGTTACAGGTAGTGTTGCAGGCTGGAAAACTAATTCCAAATCTAAAACAAGTAATCCATTATTTGATCACAACCATCTTCTTGGTATCTGTCGTTCTCTCGTTAATAGAAAGAGAGTATTCATAGACCCCTGCTGGGAAAAGTGATGTATTTACAGACATCATATGAGTCCCATCTGCTAGATCCGTTAAAGGTATTTCCTGTTTCAACTGTCCCCAACTATTATATATTCTTATTGAAGCGTCAGTGGCTCCAAAAAGTTTAAAATAAATGTCAGTAGAGGCATTCGATGGATTCGGAACATTTTGTAGCAGTTGTCCGTTTTGTAATTTACCAACGCTTTTCGTTAGCAAATCTTTATGGAATGGTAAAAGAGAAATTAGTGAATCGCGATAGGCCACATATTTTTTCCTGGATTTGGGTTTATATTGAGTAAGTGATCCAACAATGGTCGATTTTTGTCCTGTGGTATCCATCGTCAGATAGAGATGACCTAAATCAATGATTGCAAATACGCTGTCTGCGGGATCTGTAGAATTTTGAATCTTGTTTTCATAATAGGAAATTGCGTTAGACCAGTCCTGCAATTGAACATCACACTTGTTTGCTAGAAACTTACCGAGTTGAGCAAGTGTCGTGTCAGCAATGATTGAATCATTGGAAAGATAGAAAGTCTTCAAACCGCTAAAATTATTTCCTGCATAGGGTTCTATTGCAAATAGTTGTTTCATTGCAGCTCGAGAAAAATTTGATTCCGGGTAGGTTTCAATTAGAAGTTGAAACACACTTTTTGCATTAGAATAGTCTCCTATGCTATCGTCACTCATTGCAGTATTATACATATTTTCATCCGGAGAATACGACATACTTCCACCTCCATTTTTTTGTGGGCACATTGTTGGGTTATACAGATAATTACCACAATTTGCATAAAGTACGGTGCTTGGATCTTGAATATTATCGCCCCAGCAGTTATACATTACGTCAAGCGCTGGAGTATAGTTATGGCATTTATTATCATAATACACAAATGGGTTCGTGGTATTGTTTTCATTATAAATTTCATTACACCTCATATAATTAGGAAAACAATTATTGGTTGCATATATTTCATTCTCTGTACAGTTATATATTTCCTGAGATACACGATATGGAACCCCGGATAAAGATGTTTGACTATTGTTGTCTAACATTTCGACACCAAATTGATTATTAGAAATATTATTATTCCCCAAACTGGCTTGAGAACCATAAATACTAATTCCGCTGACAATACAATTTGATATCGTATTACCTTGTAAGATATGATTAAGAGGCCCCCATCCACTATAACATAAAGAAATCCCATTATAGGCTACACTATTACCTTGAGACACATTACCAATGATTATGTTGTTTGTTATAGAAAAATTTTGATAGTCTTCAATAATAGCAGCATTTAATGTATAAGTTGGATCAGTAAAAGTAAACTGGCACCCAGTAATCTGTGCAGTATTAGTAGATAACTGGTCTTGATCCTCTAAATACAGAAGAGAATTTGTAAAAGTTGAATTTTTAATGGTTACATTTCCACGGTTTGAATTGACAATCGAATAATCATTGAAAGATGAGTTATTACCTATCGTTAGTGGTTGTCCATAATTTTGTAAGAATGCAGAATTAAACGTAGCATGTTCAAGATCTAATAAATTACTCGTGTTTTCAATGAACAAACCAGTATTAGAATATTGACCAGTACCAATAAAAGTCACGTTTGGTTGAACAGAAAATTGAGAATTTGGTTTGATGTCAATTATTGAATTATCAACGCCCATAGTTAATGTCGCAGATTGAAGAATATTCATATCAGATAGAACATTTACTGGACCTCCCAAAAGATAACTGCGAGAATCTACAGTTTGTGAGAAACCTGTCAGTGTATTTCCTGCAATTCCATTTAAACAAAATAAATCATCTTTGCTAGGATCAGTAATACTAAATCCATTATTTATGCCATATTGTGGGGTTTCAATAACTGCATGACCGACATCACCAAAAAATCCATAGTATGAATATGAATCCATACAGTTTGCATAATTAAAAGCCTCAATAATTTGATTATACCCATCGCTATTTCCCGCAGTAACAGATCCCAATGGAGGAGGATTATCGTATGCACTTGGATCACCATTGTCCGGATTATAATCATCAGCTGGATGGACGTGGCTATCCCAATTGTAGTGAATAAAAGGGAAACTCCCAACCTGACATCCCCACTTCCATGGGACACTTCCAATATTAGATCCACCGCTACCAGGATAATAACCGCGCATTGCTGCCGACCAATAGAAAGTGAATTCAGTGCAAATTTGTCCAAACGGAAGACCCGTTATAGTCCGTTCCTCACCTGCATATTCGTTTAATTGTGCTACAGTTTGTACTATTCGATTTTAGGTTAAGGCAGATCCGTCATTAAGAAGGGTTTGAAATGTACCTGCTTGGCAGCATTGGAATAGAAAAATCATTTGTGCACATTGAATTGGTCGCACAGCATTAATCATGTCATTCGAAGTATAGTAATCGGTAGGATCTAAATAGTTAGGTCCGGAAGGAATACACATTGCGGAGATTAGTCCATTATTGGTAGTAGAAACAGCTGTTCCATGATCAGTTACATATACAAATAATTGATCATCTGGATAAAGTGTGGTCGAACCATTATTAGGGTAAAAGGAAGAGAATACGTTATCAATCCAACTTCGATAAGCAGGGCCAGTAATCACACAATTAGTGCCACCAGCAAGAGCGCCATTCCATTCAATTCTATTACAATCCCCATTATAATCTAATACGGTTATATTAGATGGAGGATACCCGCGTTCTATCAATGTGTTATATATTAAAGAAAGGTCACCATCAAAATTAGTTTGTTGATTCCCACTTATAGGAATATATGTTGCCCCAGCTATTAACACTGCATGCAAATGAGGGTTAGGGGTAGCGTAAGTTGGGTCGATATCTTGACATGGTGGGACATACGGGGGCAAAATTGCTGGTGCTAAAATAAGTCCATAAGCATTTTGAAAGTCGAAAGGATAAATGCCAGCAGGATCTATTGTATAATCTCCATTGCTGGAATTTACCAACACGTATCGGCAAGGATGGAACCAAGTAGCAAATGGATAGTCATCTGAAAAAAATACCCAATTGGATTGGTACGGTGGTGTAATGGTTTGCCCATTTGATAAAATTATATTACTTGTGTCCGGAATAGTGTCTAAAGAAGAATAAACCTTTATATGTCCAGTGTCGCTAGCTAAAATTTGTTTAAGAACCAGATCCTTTGCCTGTTGTCGGGTAAATTGACCCAATGAAAAGAATGGCAGCAGTAAAATAACTGCAAATAAACCTAAAAATCGTAATTTTGTCATGGTATGTCCTCCGTGTTAAATGATTATTGTTTTGTTTACTTGATCGACTTTCCCGTTTACCTATAGGTAAGCTATTGCCAGCACGGGTTTACATGGTTGTGAGCTATAATCAGGCTCGTGCTGTTTTATTTATTGAGATCTTCCTTTCGTGTATTAATTTGTTAAAACAGCAACCAATTTCCTAAAGAATAGAAAAGAAAGTCCATAAATGAGAATTATAATTTTTTTCTTGGTGTTTCTGTTTTTTTTAAATATTTTTCATATGTTTTATAACAATAGCAATAGCCTTATCACCTAATCCACAACCAACTTTTTAACTTCCAAACCTTTCTTTGATTGTATTTTAACCAGATAGATCCCTTTTGCCAGCATACTCACATCAAGTTCAACCTGATATTGATTTAGGAATTGTTTATTCATAACCTGTTCTCCATTAATTGTAAACACTGTGACAAGAATTTCTTCCTGAACCATTTTTGAACCCGTGATGGTGATTTTATTATTTGCAGGGTTTGGACAAATAGTAAAGGTTACACTACCTGATTTATGTTCTTGTACAAATGTAATCCCACCATTGCCGGTCTTTAAAATGGTCCCATCATCACCAACAGCATATCCAGTAGTTGAATCAGTAAAGAAAATAGAATTCAAGGTGTTCCATGTTCCGCTCGAATCTAACGACCAGGTTGTCCCGCCATCAATTGTCTTAAAAATATCTCCTTCACCAATAACATAACCTTTGTCAGATGTTGGAAAGAAGACAGAATTAAGAATATCAAGGCTTCCACTTGATAAATTCATCCAGGTTGTACCTCCGTCTATAGTTTTTATGATCGTTCCACGATTTCCTACAGCGTAGCCAGTATTGGTATTTGTGAAAAAAACAGAATTTAATTGATAAGATGTTCCACTTGGCAACACTTCGTTCCATGTCATTCCGGCATCCGAGGTTTTTAGTACTATTCCAAAATATGTACCACCAGGATAATATCCTACCGCATAACCTGTTGTTGAATCGGGGAAATAAACGGAGTTCAGTGCATAATTAAAAGCTGTTGATGTCCATGTCAACCCAGCATCAGTTGTTTTCAAAATGTAATCATATCCCACAACATATCCTGTATTTGCATTGGTGAAGAAAATAGAAAAGCCACCTCCATTTCTCAACGTGTTCCAACTTGCACCACCATCAATAGTTTTATAGATAGCAGTTCCCAATATATAACCTATATTGATATCTGTAAAGAATACAGAGGATAGGTTGTAAGCATCTTGTGGGCTATATAATGATGTCCAGCTTATCCCTCCGTTGGTGGTTTTTAATATAAGATTTGGGGTGTTACCCATGGAATGACCTACTGCATACCCAATACTGGCATCGGGGAAATAAACTGATGCTAACCATTCATTTGTCCCGCTAGATAAAGGAGTCCAACTTATTCCAGCATTTGTAGTTTTAATAATGTTCCCAATTCCACTAACAGCATATCCTGTATTTGCATCAGAAAAAAAAATTGAAACGAAGTCAATATCTATTCCTGTATATTTTGAAGTCCAAGTAGCTCCTGCATTTGTAGTTTTATAAACATATCCATCAATATCTGTAACATACCCAGTATTGGCATCGGTAAAATAAAGTGATAATAACTTATTGCTATAAATAAATCCATTTGATTCGACTGTCCATGAAGTTCCTGCATTGTTTGTTTTTAAAACAACATCCCATGCTGTCATATAGCCAGTATTAGCATCTGTAAAAAAAACAGAATTCAATGGATTATTTGTTCCACTCGATAACGTATCCCAAGAAATGCCCCCATTAATGGTTTTCAAGATTTTACCGTTGTTACCTACCGTATATCCTGTATTATCATCTGTAAAAAAAACAGAATTAAGGTTATAATTTGTCCCGCTTGTTAAAGAAACCCAGGTTGAGCCTGCATTAGTTGTTTTAAAGATTGTTCCTTCAGCACCTACAGTAAATCCATTATTGGCATCAGAAAAGAAGATTGAAGCTAACCCTCCTCCTGTTCCAGTATATATAGTATTCCATGTATTGCCTGCATCGTCGGTTTTCAGAATTAAATTACCGAAACCAGTGCTACCGGCAATATAACCTGTATTTGAATCAGTAAAATAGACGGAACTCAACTCGTTAAGTGACCCACTGGAATAAATCGTCCATGTTATCCCTCCATCAATTGTTTTCAAAATGGTTCCGGAACCACCTACCGTATAGCCATTATTTGCATCAGTAAAGCAAACGGAGCTGAGACCATTCCCGCAGGGTAATGGATTCTGCCATTTCCATTGAGGGAAAGCAAAGATTGAGATATGGGAAAAAAGAAGTAAAATGTAAATCTTTTTCATAAGTGTTTGTAATTAACACTATAAATGTATGGATAACATAAAATATGTTCTGTAAAAACCGAAGCAAAAGTAATGAATAAAATTTCAAGTGTCAAGAAAAATGTAAAATATAATATAAAATTAATACTGATCAAAGATATTTTGGATTAAGTTTTGTTTAATAATCACGAAACGCACAATGATAATTTGCGGTGTTCAATGGCGGAAATCCGTAAAATGAAATTGAGGAAATTCGCTATTCATTCCAAGTAAATATTTTATTAAACAACTGATAACCAGATAAAATTATGAATGAAGTGGCGTGCAATTTGCACGCCACAAAAATGGCCTTTCCCTCCGTTTTGTTATCTCATACTTTACTGTAATGTATAAAATACCATAGCAAAAATAATTTAATGCGGAATATCAATTATGGGCATTACCTGAGAATTCTGCACCAGAAGGAAGTATTGTTACAGGATTGCTTAGTCATGCTAAAATTGATATTGTATGGCAGGGCTTTTGGGTTTTATAGGGATGTTTTTGAGATAGTCTTATTCACTTAGCCAATAAGTGAGGTTGAAGTGTTCAAGGGTGTAGGTTAGTCATAGAGATAGACAGCCAGGCATGATTAATATAAACCAATCCGGTGGCTGGATTTGAATAGAGGACAAGTGAAACGATTCGTTTTAGTTGATCAACTGAGACCACTGTTTCATTGCTTTTGAAACTAATTGGTATCACAAAGAAAATAGTATCAAATGTTTGCTTTTGCTGATATTCAATTATCTTTGAGACATCAAAAAAATATTTCAAGACAAACAGTTATGAAAAAAATCAACGGATTAATACTTTCATTATGCATCATCGGATGCATTTTCATCTTATCGGGTTGTGCCAATAACGGCCTTGCCGATGGAACCCTTACAGGACATACATTCGGCTTTTGGGGTGGACTCTGGCACGGGATCATAGCGCCCATTGACTTGGTGATCATGTTATTCAGGCACGACATAACGGTTTATGCACCAAATAATAATGGCATCTGGTATGCCTTTGGGTTTGTTCTGGGAAGTGGAGGATGGGGTTTCATGGGGGGTCATGGGACTTCACGCAGACGCCGTTCCCGTAATTAATTTTTAGAATATGCGGTTGAATAAATGCATTCTGTTTGCCGGATTAGTATTAACCGGCCTTTGTCTGTCTGTCTCTAATTCTGCATCATGTCAGGATGCTCTTTTCGATGAAGGCTGGAAATTCCATTTTGGCAATGCGGCTGATCCGGCTAAAGACTTCAATTACGGTATTGCCAATATTTATTCGAAATCAGGAAAAGCACAAAATTCTATTGATCCAAAATTTAATGATGAGGATTGGAACTCAGTTCAACTGCCTCACGATTGGGCTATTGAATTGCCTTTCGTTAATTCCTCAAATTCTGATGTTCGGTCGCATGGCTATAAGCCTGTTGGCGGACTTTTTCCTGAATCAAGCATAGGTTGGTACCGGAAGCATTTTACTTTAAATCCGACTGATAAGGGCAAACGGTTTTCACTTCGCTTTGATGGCGTATTCAGGGATGCAAAGTTCTGGATCAACGGATTCTACCTGGGTACCAATGAAAGCGGATACATGGGCGTTACTTATGACATAACCGATTTCCTCAACTTTGATAAGGAGAATGTGGTCGTTGTGAGGGTAGATGCCTCACAGTATGAAGGATGGTTTTATGAGGGGGCAGGAATCTATCGCCACGTTTGGTTAAGGAAATTCAATAACCTTCATTTTACTGCTGATGAAGGAAAAGTGGAAGTTGATGCAAAAGTTGAGGGGAAAATAGCAATTATTAAAATTGCCAGCTATATTACAAACCAAAATCTTGAAGCCGTTGATTTTACTGTTTCATCACGGATTATCGATAAGAGGGGGAAAGTGACAAAAGTAAAGGAAAGTCATAGGTCGGGGGCTACATATGAGGAACAAGCCATCTTGCAATTTGTAAACATCGAAAACCCCGACTTATGGACATTAACTGATCCAAATCTTTACAGGTTAGTTGTTGTCTTAATTAAGGATGGAATAGGGGTGGACAGTTGTATTACCCGATTTGGTATCCGGACAATAGAATTTAGTGCTGAAAAGGGTTTTCTTCTCAATGGTGAGAATGTGAAAATTCATGGTGTGTGCTGTCATCAGGACCATGCGGGTGTCGGGGTAGCTGTTCCGGATGATATTCAGTTTTACAGGCTTCGTTTACTTAAAGAGATGGGTGTCAATGCCTACCGCACAAGCCATAACCCTCCGACACCTGAGCTTCTGGATGCCTGTGACAGCCTTGGAATCCTGGTATTGGATGAAACCCGGTTACTGAATAGCGGCCCGGAATACCTGAACCAATTTGAAAACATGATAATGCGGGACCGCAACCATCCCTCTGTTTTTTTATGGTCGATAGGGAATGAAGAGGGCTTTATTCAAACCAGTGAAACCGGAAAGCAGATCGCAGAAACATTTCTGGCAAAACAAAAACAATTAGATCCTACCCGTTTATCGACTTATGCTGCTGATTTAGCGAATGTTTATCAAGGGATCAATGAAGTGATCCCCATACGTGGTTTCAATTACCGGCATTTTGCCGTAGCAGATTATCACAGCGACCATCCAACTCAACCTATCATCGGCACTGAAATGGGAAGCACGGTGACTACCCGTGGCATTTATTTAAAAGACACCATTCGATGTTATCTCCCCGATCAGGATATCACTGCCCCCTGGTGGGCAAGCACAGCAGAAGAGTGGTGGAAGTTGTGTGCAGCCCAACCATGGTGGATGGGAGGATTTGTTTGGACGGGTTTTGATTACCGCGGAGAACCAACACCTTATCAGTGGCCGAATGTCAATTCGCATTTCGGAATCATGGATGTATGCGGGTTCCCTAAGAATATTTATTATTACTATCAATCATGGTGGACAGACAAAGATGTGTTACACATCTCCCCTCATTGGAATTGGATCGGGCAGGAGGGAAAGCCAATCCATGTTTGGGTAAATTCCAATGCCGATAATGTTGAACTGTTTCTTAATGGAAAGAGTTTAGGAAAAAAGGTTATGCCCGGGAATAGCCACCTTGAGTGGGATGTGAATTATCAGCCGGGAATACTCAAAGCTATAGGATATAGAAAAGGTAAGATGATTACCAGCCAGGTTGAAACTACTGGAGAACCTGCAAAGGTCATCCTGGTCGCCGACCGGAAAAGCTTTATAGCAAATGGCAGGGATGCAATAGTTATCAATGTTTCAGTGGGGGATAAAAATGACCGTGAAGTTCCGGATGCGGGAAACCAAATAAAGTTTCTTGTAAAGGGAGATGCAAGGATCATTGGAGTCGGCAATGGTGACCCAAGCAGCCATGAACCTGACAAATGTTTGGATAGCCAATGGCAGAGAAGGCTGTTTAATGGTAAATGCCAGCTTATCATTCAGTCGGGAAAGAATCCGGGGAACATCGAAATTGAAGCACAATCAGAAGGATTGATAAGTGCAAAAGTTAGTCTTGAAGCAATAAAATGAAAAACATTCTGCAGCTTATATTTCTCCTCGCCTTGCAGCCCCTATTCGGTCAGGATTTTGAAATACAGGGCAGGGTAGTCGATTCATTGAATAATAACCCCTTACCATTTGCCCAGATATCCCTTCAGCATTCGGGGCTTGGAACCACTACCAATGAAGATGGTAATTTCCGACTGGATATTCCTGTCGTAAACCGGAATGATACTTTATTAATCTATTACCTGGGATATGAAACCCGGAAGAGATCTTTAAAGCAAGGTTCCACTGAAACTATCCGGATTCTCATGAAACCCGTCATGCTTCAGTTATCAGAATTGGATATTGTAGGTCTTACCCCACAGGAAGTCATCAAAAGGGCAGTTGCCGCCATACCTTCCAATTACGGTAAAGATCCTCTGATGTTAACTGCCTTTATCCGGTCACAGAAATCGGTCAACAACAAACTGGCTGAATATACTGAAGCCATCATAGATGATCTCAAGACTGGTTATTATCTTTATAAGCCGGGAGAATCAGAAAAAAAACACAAACTATCAAACATTACAGAACTTCTCAAGGGCAGGGTGACTTCCGATACCAACCTTGTGAATGCCATGGGGGATATCGGAAGAAATGTGGGTTGCCTGGGTTGTAATTTTATCAATGATGTTGCAGAGTTTTACCATCACACAATACTGGATGAAGATCTTTTCAGATATTATGATCTCTCGATGGAAGAATTAATACAGCCGGAAGGTGGGAAAATTTACCACATCAGTTTTGCCCAGAAAAAAGATGTAAAAGAAAGGCTCTGGAAAGGGGATATTTATATTGAGGCTGCAACCTTTGCAATCATGAAATTGTCACAGAAACCCAGCATGTTTGCTTATGATGCTTATGAGAAAACGAAATACAACCGTGGTTATACCATTAGGAACAAACCCGGATGGGTTGAAGAGATGCCTTTTATCCAGCAAACCATCATCTATTCAAAGCGGGATACCGCTTGGTTTCTGAGTTCTATAAGAATAGAAAACTGGATGACTTTTACCTACCCGCCTACCGGACAAAGATTGAAGTTCAGTTACAAGAATGATGTCGTGGTGACCAATACTTCCCGTGATCCGGAAAGAATAAAGAAATTCAATGGGGATAAAGTTACGGGAACCAATCAGCGCTGGGATCAGATCATTGGACGACCGGATGATGCTTTCTGGACTAATTTTAATTACCTGCCGGTTGAAGTGGCTTTACAGAAATCAGTTGAGGAAATTAAGCATTGATTTTCACCATTTCGCTATTTATAAATCCCTGTTGTCCATAATCACCATCTGCATTTGAGTCAACTCAAGCGCAACCAGGTTTCCGAAACCCTCCTTTCCTGAAATATAAGGACCATTGTCGAGATCAATAAACTTGAAGTAATTGTTTCTGATGGAAAGATCAATAAACTGAAGGTTGACAGGAACATGACCATGGATTACTTTCCTTTTCCCTGTTTTTGTAAAATCGATCTCAAAATCGCGTATCCAAATCATTGAATGGGTATCAGAAAAAGGATCCTCAATCGTGCAATTGAGGCCAGCGTGAACCAAAATGAAGTTGTCGAGACAAACATAATTCTCGAGATTTCTCATCCATTCAATATACTCCAAAGGGATATTCTTTATGCTATGGATTCCGAAGCTTTTTAAAGTTTCTTTTCCGCCAATGCCAATCCATGATCTTTTCTTTCTGCTGAAAATTCTAAGAAACCATGGTTTTTTAGGTTGTAATTTAGAATCATACAACTCAACCAGGAAATCTTCATGATTGCCTTTCAAGGTTGTCAATTTTATTCCTGATTTCTGAAGGGAAAGAATATAGTCTATCACTCCTTTAGAATCAGGCCCACGATCAATGTAGTCACCCAAAAAAAATAATTCATCTGAAAGGGTAGGTTTGATCTGTTCTTCGATCAAAGCCTTCAGCGTATTCACACAACCGTGAATATCGGGGATAACCCACCTCCTTTTCATGCTCACTATTTTTTCTTGGCTTGGTTGGCTACCTCTTCCATAAGTTTCTGTATCACTGCAGGATCACCGAGAAAGTAATCCTTAAGAAGATTAAGATCATCATCAAATTCAAACACATAAGGTATACCTGTTGGGAGGTTCAATCCAACAATATTTTCATTGGAAATATTCTTCAGGTATTTTACAATTCCGCGTAAACTATTGCCGTGAGCTGCTACCAACACTTCTCCTTGCTCAATAAGCTTTTTTGAGATGTCGTCCTGCCAATAGGGGACAATTCTTTCAACGGTTTCTTTTAACGACTCGGTTGCAGGTATCTCGGAAGGTTTCAAATCACGGTAGCGATGATCGAAGCGGGGATGACGGGGATCGTCAAGTTCCATGGGTGGAGGGGGAACATCATAACTCCTTCTCCAGATAAGAACCTGCTCATCACCATATTTCTCTGCCATTTCCGATTTGTTCAACCCTTGCAGGATGCCATAATGTTTTTCATTTAGTCTCCAGGTTTTGTAAACTGGGATCCATAGAAGATCCATTTCCTCAAGCGCCAGCCATAAAGTCCGAATGGCACGCGTCAGATAAGAAGTATAGGCAATCCTGAAATGAAAGCCTTCTTTCTTTAATATCCTTCCAGCTTCAATTGCCTCTTTTACACCTCTTTCAGAAAGATCAACATCTTTCCATCCGGTAAAACGGTTCTCTTTATTCCAAATACTTTCGCCATGCCTTAATAAAACTAGTCTTTTCATATCTATACATCAGTGTTAATCAGGTTTCAAAAGTACTAAATATTTACTACTTTTGTTTCTTCACTTTTTGACAAATAGATGTTCTTATAAAAAGTATGTTTTCAGTTCATCCACCATTAATTATAAGGCTTGTAAACAAAAATCATCTCATTTGTTCTATTCCTGAAAGAGAAAAAATCATTTATCTGACTTTTGATGATGGTCCTGTTCCGGAGGTTACGACTGGCGTGCTCAATATTTTACGGGATCGGAATATCAGTGCAACTTTTTTTTGTGTTGGCGACAATGTCAGGAAGTTTCCTGAAATTTTTAAGGAAGTATCCTTTGCAGGCCATTCTATAGGCAATCATACTTTTCACCATCTGAATGGTTGGAAGACACCCCCCGCTGAATATTTGGAAGATGTGACCCGTTGTGATGACTATTTAACGACAGCTTTATTCAGGCCCCCATATGGAAGAATCACACCCAGTCAGTATTTTCTCTTGAGAAAACGTTATAAGATCATTTTATGGTCAGTTCTGAGTGGCGATTTTAATCAGCGTATTCCTAAAGAACAATGCTTGTTAAATGTTCTGAACTATACAAAACCGGGATCAATTGTTGTCTTTCATGATAGTATTAAAGCAAAGGAGAACTTATTCTATGCTCTTCCACTATTCTTGGATGCATTTATTCAAAAAGGTTACAAATTTGAACGGCTCAATAATTGCGACAAGAAATTTACTTTGTAATTTGGAAATTAAAATTTCCACTCCATCGTATTCTCATAGCTTCATCTTTTCTACATCTTTCCTTTTATATAGAATCTTGGTGAGTTCGGTGTCTATTCGGCATGAGTTCGGCGTGAGTTCGGCGTGCGTTCGCTCAAATGTTCGTTAGAAGCAACAAATTCTAACTTTAATTTCACTCACTCTTTGGGAGAAATCCCCTTTCGATGGATGACAATCCATTTTAATTATATCAGGCAATAAAGATACAAACATGATCATTACAAAACAAGAATAATATCATAAATTTCTAATGGAAATTGAATGGTACTATCGCTTATCCTTTGTTATTAATATAGAGACCCATCCTTTTTTTTACGTATTGTTGTAAACAAAACTACATTGATTACCAATTACTAAATTGTTCCTTCATCTGCAAAACTATAGTATTGGTTATCACCAAGAATAAGATGATCAAGTACTGCAATATCAAGCATAATTCCAGCTTCCTTGATCTTTTTCGTTATTTTTTGATCAGCTTCACTCGGTTGTATATTCCCGGAAGGGTGGTTATGACCCAGGATGATTGAACTCGCATGCTGATCTACAGCTATCTTATAAATCTTTTTAGGATCCACGACAGTCCCGGATACCCCACCCTCACTGATATTACTTTTTCGGATTACCTTGTTAGCTTTATTAAGAAGAATAATCCAGAAGGATTCATAAGGTTGGTCACTCATCACAGTACGGAATATCTCATAAGCGTCACGACTTCCGGAAATTTTTTCTTTTACCATCACTTCCGATTCATTTCTTCTTTTTCCCAATTCAAGTGCAGCAACCAGTGTTACAGCCTTGACAAAGCCAATTCCCTTGAATTCCATTAGGTCGCTGATACTCATCTTTGAGACTTCAATCAGGTTTTCTCCCGCGTTATAAAGGATTCCTTTTGCAATGTCCACCGCGGATTCGTTTTGTGTACCAAATCTAAGCAGGATCGCGATCAGTTCGGCATCACTCAATGCATTCTTTCCCTTAAGTAACAATTTTTCTCTTGGCCTGTCTTCTTCAGCCCAATTTTTAATTGGGTAATGGTTTTCGTAATTTTCCATTTTTTTTCTACATTAATCGGAGAAATTTGAAAAGGTAATACGGATGGAAGCATTAATTTTGAAAAGACAAAAAAATGATTGTTTATGATTAACGAGCATCCTTTTATTATTGAACTGCAGACCGTTGATTCTACTAATTCTTATGCGTTTGAATTGTTAAAAACAAAAAAGGTGCAAGAAAGTACAGTCATCTTTGCTCACGAACAGACTTCAGGCAAGGGGCAGGGAAGTAACAATTGGGAAAGCGCAGCAGGGGCAAATGCTACATTTAGTATTATTTTATACCCCCATTTTCTATCTCCAGGACAACAATTTTTATTGAATGAAACCATCGCACTGGGAGTACTTGACTTCCTTCATCAATTAGGAATTAATTCCGGAATTTCAATTAAATGGCCAAATGATATTTATGTGGGAAATCAAAAAATTGGTGGAATTCTCATCGAGAATACAATTTGTGGAACTGTTTTTGAATTATGCATTGCCGGAATTGGTTTTAATATCAACCAGATGAATTTCAGCTCTTTTGTGACCAATCCGGTTTCATTGAAGCAAATTACAGGAAAAGATTATCTGGTAAGAGATGTTGTTGATCGTATCGTTGGGTTTATTAATAAACGTTATAGTTTACTACAACAAGGTGCATTTGGAGTTCTTAACGAGGAATACAAGAAGAACCTTTTCGGTAAGGGTGAATGGCGTGACTATTTTGTTAATAAAAAGTTGATAAAAGGAAAGATCAATGGAGTAGATGAATCCGGATTGTTAATAGTTGAGATGGAAACATCCGCTGAACAACACTTTCAGCATGGAGAAATCGGGTTTATTTTAACATAATAATACCCGGAGATCCTTCCCAAACTATTTATTGAAACGCTTACCAAAACAAACACTCAAATAAGCAGTAAGAAATAAACTCTGTTTTGGATTGGATGCCATGATTGCGATTGGAATAGGGGAGAAATCCAGAATGGCTCCCACTTCCAAAGCCTTTATGACCCTGCTTTTTGTTCCAAATTCGAATTCAAGTCCACTCTTAGCATAAATTCCGGGATGGAACTCTGTGTTAAGAATACCGGTAAGGATTGCACCCCTGCCATAAATATATTCAATGGATTGATCAGGATTTGAGGGATCAGAACGTTCCTGTACTACCTGATAATCAGTAGGAGATGTCGGATGAATAATATAGAGGTAGATTGGTTTTGCGATGCCAATGGAAATCCCTCCATAATAAAGAAAACTGAGCTGAACGCCTCCCCAATAGGGTTTTCTGTTTAGAATGTGTTGAATCCCAACTCCTCCACGAAGGAAATAAATAGAATTCAATTTCCCATAAATATAGCTTTTAGATCCCGAATAATCAGGATTAATCGATTTTACTTCCTTCGCTGATTTATAGGTTGTGAATTCGATTTCCCACATGAACTGTTTTAATGCAGTCAGGTTTCTTCCTTTCCTGAATTTTATTCCCCATCCGTTGCTGTTAATGTGAGCGCCTAAACTCCATTGATGCTCCAGCAGAACATTGTCAAGTGTATCACTAATGGCAGGGGATTCCTTCTGTGCATGGCAAACGCCACCAATAAAAATCAGGCTAAAAAAGAAGATCGCAAGGATAAACTTACGCATACAAGAAGGGAATGGAGTAAAAAGCAAAGATATGAAGAAAAAGATTAATTATGGAAACCGCTAAAGTGTCCCATTATTGAAAAAAAAATACCGGCAGGGAGAAATCAACGCCGTTCAATTTGATACCTTTGTCTGTCTCCCCCGTAAGCTGCACATTTTGAACTTGTAGTACATGAGACCGTAAGCATGGCAATTAACAGGAGAACTGATATCGATGCAATAACTTTTTTCATGTTATCTGGTGGCGTTAAAATTGTATTGTGCAAAGTAAATGTTTTCCAGTGAGGTAAACAACATATTTCGGATATTATTGTTTTAAAGTTATTAACTAAAGATTGTTAACGATAATGAGTGAGATCAATCCTGTTCTGGAAGAAACCTGGAAATTTGTTCTTTCAGCAGAGTTTAATAAACCATACTTCATGGAATTAAAGAAGTTCCTGTTGGAAGAGAAGAAAAGATTCAGGGTGTTTCCACCTGGATCCTTGATATTTAATGCGTTTAACCGAACACCATTCGGGAAGATCAAAGTTGTGGTTATTGGACAGGATCCATATCATGGCTATGGTCAGGCTCATGGATTGTGTTTCTCTGTTCCAAACGGTGTTCCCAAACCACCTTCTTTGGTTAATATTTTTAAAGAACTCGAAAATGATTTAGGTTTCACACCTCCAGATCATGGAAATCTTGAAAAATGGGCAGATCAGGGGGTGCTTCTTCTTAATGCAACCTTGACAGTAAGGGAGAATCAGGCTGGGTCACACCAAAGAAAGGGATGGGAGACATTTACTGATGCTGCTATTAAACAAATTTCAATACAACAAGAAGGCGTCATTTTTGTCTTATGGGGGAACTTCGCCATAGCAAAAAAAGAAATTATTGATTCTTCCCGTCATACCATCCTTTCTGCTGCTCATCCATCACCGCTTTCGGCAAACAGAGGGTTCTTTGGTTGTCATCATTTCTCCAAAATCAATGAGATTCTAAAAAATCAGGGAAAACCAGAAATAGACTGGAGTTTTTGAATGATCACAAATAATTAAAATACAACACTTAGATTTATGAAAACAATATTACAAGGACCAAAAATTATCATTCTCTTATTTACAGTGATGCTTTTTTTCTCATGTACAAAACGCTATGAATGTGATAATGAGCGCCCAACTCATGGTAATGTCATCTTTACATTTGTACACCAGGTGAATGGGGGATCTTTAAAATTTGATACGATGCTTTATCGAACCGCAATTGGAAACAATTATATGGTCAACGATCTGCAGTATTTCGTTTCCCGGGTTTCTTTGCGTACGGCAAAAGGGAAGTGGGTAAGTATTAAGACAGACAATGGGATTCATTATACTGATGCGAGTGATAACAACTCATGTACATGGTGGGTAAATGATATTCTGCCTGTTACTTCTTATGATTCGATCTCTTTCCTCTTTGGACTTGATGAAGAACAGAACACCTCAAACCGTTTTACAAACCCTCCTGAAAGTGACATGTTTTGGCCTGATATGATGGGAGGTGGATATCATTATATGAAGATGGACCTTAAATGGAAAAATGATTCTATGACCCAATCTCTTCCTTTCAATTTCCATATAGGGATTGGCCAGGTTTACATTGGGAATTCTGTTAACCCAGATTCCATCATCGGTTTTGTTCAGAATTATTTCAAAGTCAGCCTACCATGCAATTTTGAAATTACTCCGGGGAACTATCAACAGATCATGTTACAAATGAATATTGAGAAGTGGTTTGATGGCAGGAAGTCATTTAATTTCGCATCCTATCCGAATGGCATGATGCAAAATCAGGAAGCCATGTTTTATGCTTGTTTGAATGGAAGGAATGTGTTCAGCCTGGTAACTGCAAAGTGAGAATGGGGATGAAAAAGATTAAATTTTCAGTCAGATTATTCAAATGTGCAGTTGCTTTAATCTTTCTTTTGTTCTCAACATCCGAATTATTTCTACTTTCTTGTACTAAGAAAACTGAAACAGGCTCCTCATTTCATCCTACGCCATATACAATTCAGATACCATTGCATTTTCCTACGGTGTTGAACATCCCATCCGATAATCCGATGACAGTTGAAGGCATTACCCTCGGTCGTTATCTGTTTTATGATGGTCGCCTCTCGGGTCGTCCGGGGCCCGATAGTTTAATGAGTTGTTCAACTTGTCACATTCAGGCACATTCTTTTGTTTGCGGGATTGATCATCCTGTTTTTACTGGTGGCCATCCCCATGGATTAACAGGTATCCCCACTCCCCATTTTATGCTTCCCATGATTAATCTTGTATGGGCAGATCATGGTTATTTGTGGAATGGAATGATATCTGGAAATAATCCACAATCCGGATATAGAACACTTGAAGATGTTGTGGGCCTGGTAATCATGATACCACAGGAGATTCATGGAGATACCAATCGTACCAAGGCAATGATCCAACAGATAAAAGGATATCCTGAGCTCTTTGACAAAGCTTTTGGCAGTAGCATTGTTACCGAAAAAAATATTGCAAGAGCCATTGCACAATTCATTCGTACCTTGATCTCTGCTAATTCCAAATTCGACCAATATTTGCAAGGTAAGGTTCAACTTTCAGATTCTGAACTGAGTGGCTACGTGCTGTTTATGACAGAGCAGGGGGGGGATTGCTTTCATTGCCATGGTGGTGATGGGAATCCATTATTTACGACAAACCTGTTTTATAATAATGGGAAAGATTCTGTTTTTACAGATCCTTACGATCGGTTTTCAATCACTGGCAATGCATTTGATATAGGAGCATATAAAGCGCCAACATTAAGAAATCTTGCTTTTACTGCACCATACATGCGTGATGGGAGCTTTTCAACAATTGATGAGGTGATTGATTTTTATAGTTCGGGATTGGTTTGGTCGCCTTCAATAAGCCCGTTAATGCATCATATTGCGACACATGGAGTGAGACTTACTCCTTCACAGAAAATGGACTTAAAAGCATTTTTGCTATCGTTGACCGACAGCTCTTTTATTATAAACCCTGCATTTTCGAGACCTTCAAAGATGCCGGGTGAATAATTTTATGTTGAACAAATAAATTAGAATTTTTTAATTTCTGATTATGATTGTTTATCCAAATGCAAAAATCAATCTTGGTTTAAACGTGACTGGCATTCGTACTGACGGATATCACAATATTGAATCTGTTTTTTTTCCCGTTGCTTTCCGTGATATTCTGGAAATTATCCCATCCGTTGACAATACTGTGGCTTTACAATTGTCAGGATTGATGATTCCGGGAAAGGTTGAGGATAACTTGTGTCTTCGTGCATATTTACTGTTAAAAGAAGAATTTCACTTACCTGCGGTGAAAATGCATCTTCATAAATTAATCCCAATGGGGGCTGGGCTCGGAGGAGGATCATCCGATGCAGCATATACCCTGAAGTTGTTGAATGACATTTTCGTATTAGGATTGACAGCATCGGATATGATCGAATATGCTATAAGATTGGGAAGTGACTGTGCATTTTTTATCAGGAATGAAACTGCTTTTGCAAGTGGGAAAGGAGATGATCTTCAATCCATCAATCTGGATTTGGCAGGTAATACAATTTGCATAGTTATTCCTCCTGTTCATGTAGATACATCTGAGGCCTATAAGAATATCAAGACAAAAGTACCACAAGAGCGCATTTTATCAATTGTTAATGAATCTCCAGGAGAATGGAAAGGCCGTTTAGTAAATGATTTTGAGGATTATGTAAATCAGCTACATCCGGAAATTTGTCAGATTAAAAAGACTCTTTATGACGCTGGAGCGACCTTTGCATCAATGAGTGGAAGTGGTTCTGCTGTTTTTGGATTATTTGAAAAGGGACATCCGGTAATAACTTCTTTTTCAGGGTGTATTACATGGACAGGTAAGATCTGAAAAAAAAAGCCCCGCGATGGCAGGGCTTAAGGTTAAAAGTAAGCTGAATATTTGTAAACTACAGGAGTTTAACATTTACCGCATTCAAACCTTTTTTGCCTTCTTTCAGCTCAAAAGTCACTTCATCATTTTCCCTGATCTCATCAATAAGACCTGATACATGCACAAAGTATTCTTTTTCTGATTCATTGTCTTTAATAAATCCGAAACCTTTGGATTCGTTAAAAAATTTTACTTTTCCTTCTTTCATAATAATGCTAATAATAAATTAAAATAATATTCACAAAGGTAGATAAAATAATTATACAACTTCAAAATTTCTTTTTATTTATCCATTATCGGGTAATAAGACCTTCTTTTGAAGAGATCAAATATGTTGAAAGCAAAACTATTCTAATCTGAAGATAACACCAATATTGGCATAAGTGACATTGTATCCGACTTCACCGTTAACGCCAATTAATTTATTAAAGAAATAAGAGGTTCCCAGGAATAAGCCGAGATAAGGGTAAAAAGGTTGATACCCACTATATATACTTTTATTAGCATGAGAATAAATGGAAAATCCAACTCCGAGAGGGATTCCTCCATACGTATCAAGACCCGGAATGTTCCATCCGTAATGATAAGCGCTACGTGCCCCAAACATGATATTGTTCCATGATTCTTTGTATCCAAGAAAGTTCCGTGAGAAAAATGATAGCCCAATTTCGCCTCCTAATGTTAATACTCCGGGTCCAAGTTTGAAGGTTCCATTTTCACAAAAGAACTTTAAACCTGTTCCAAAACCATATCCATTTCCAAATACAGTAGTTGCTGGACCTACTCCTCCTGAGAAAACCCAGCTCCCTTGATCCATCGGAGTAAGTGGGGCGGATTTTTGCGAAAATCCACTAGTAATTGTCAGGAAACCTATGGCTACCAAAATTCCTGTCGTAATTATCACTCTTCTCATACATTTATATTTTACTGTTTATACTCTTTCTAAACATAAAAAAGATACTTTTATTACAAAAAAAGAAATAAAAATAATTATGGGCTCTCATATTCAACTGCAGCAACATGAGCGTAGCCATCGTCAAATGTTTTTATAATATGATATTTGAGGGAGCTTCCTATCGGAATATTTCCTTCTTCCCAAAGAAAAAACAGAAGACCGTGTTTTGTCAATTTCTGAAAATTAGCTGAAAAGGGAATAGAATTTCCTTTCAGATATCCATTTCGTGGATCTTCTAGTCCTTGATATATTGGAAAATTTGCTTCAAGAGTATCGTGTGGCCAATTCTGTTCAGCCCAGTTTATCGCTTGTTTACTGACGTTGACCACCAGTTTGTATGACATATCGCAGGTATCCGGCGAAACAGACATGTTTTTATGTGCAAGTTCTAAACCACTGCTGGTGAAAAAGATGATGGCTAACCACTGTATCACTTTTTGGGAGGTAAATACTTTTTCAATAATAAAAATGACAAAATATGTGCCGCCCAAAACAACAAAAGGAATGACGTAAAGAAGATACCTTGTAAGGTAATAATTTACATCGGCAAAAATAGCTGCGATGATGATGAAAAGAAAAAATATGTAAAAAACTTTTCTCTTTGATTCAGAAATTAATTGCCTGTAAAAAAAACAGATTCCTGTCCCAAAAAGAAATGCAATTCCGATCATCCACCGACCTTGTGAAATAAAAATGTCCTGGAAAATACGCCATGCTCCTCGCAAAAGCTGTCCAATTCCCCAATGTATGTAACCAATGTGCTCGGGGAAAAGAAACCAGCCATTTTGGATTTTTTGAATGATAAGGAAGATCGTGAAAACAAAAAGTGGAAAAGCACCAAACAAAAACTGCCATAATCTTTTCAGACTAAAGAGATCTTTAAGATATATGGACTCAATAAATAACATTGTCAGCAAAGTGGCAGGAATAACAATGGCAGATTCCTTAGTCAACATGGCAAGAGAACTGAAGATTGCATAAACTACTGGTTTCTTTTTTACGATTCCGTAAATTCCTCCTAGTGTTAGAAAAGTTAACATCATTTCTGGAAGAAGTTGAGCTGATAATGCAAAAAATATTGGTTGGGTTGAGAGCAGGATGGTCGCTACCAAAGCAACCCTCTTGCCAAATATTTTTTTTGCAAGAATGAAAAAGAAAATCAGCGTGATAATAGCCAGAAAAAGTGCAAACAAATGACCAATGGTGACTGTATCGCCGAATACTTTAAAAACAAGGGCATTACAGAATGTAAATAAAAGAGGATGCCCACGTGAAAAGAGAGGGTCAATGCTTCCTGGTAGCAAGCTGATATGGCCCGTATCTTTCATTTGAAATGCCGCTGGTACATATACGCCTAACTCATCCCAGAAATAAGGAGTATGAATATCATGAAGTTTGATTATTATGAAAATAATTATTGCAACAAAGGTCAACAACTCAAAATATTGTTTCTTGACTAAATTGAAAAACTTGTTCATAAACGATTATAGGGTTCTTTTGGTTTGATGTTCCAAAAATAGGAAATTATTCTCTTCCAAGAAGCACAATGCCTGCCCACATGTAAGGTAATGAAGTTTCTGGTCTGGAAATCATCTTCAACTTTACCTCACGTAAAGCTGTGCTATACCTGCTATTTGAAAAATAACTCCGGTAAAAATCAAGCATGAAATCACCTGTAATGTGATCAGGGATATTCCATAAAGAATAAATTACATTCGATGCCCCTGCTACGTAAAACCCACGGGTCAGTGCAAGAACACCTTCCGTCCGTGTAACTTTTCCTTCTCCTGTTGCACAAGCACTTAAGACGACTAATGAGGCTTCGAGATGCAGGTTACTGATTTCATCAAGATGAAGAAGACCATCATTTTTATCTTGTTGATCACCGGTTTGATTATTTTCGGAAAATACCAATGCTGAATTCATGGGATTTCCGTCTGAAATAAGGCTATGAGTTGCGATATGGATATGGGTGTTTTTTGGGGCATACAAACGAAAATTCTTTTCAGTTGCAGAAGAATCAAGGAAAGTCGGCCGATGTTTTGATGTTCGAACAAAGAGCCCAGCAATATTTTTAACTTCCTTTGGCGCGTAAGGGATTGGATTTACTGGTAGCGGACATTCATTTTTATTACTAAACCCCGGAGCGAAACCAGCAAAACTATAATTGGTTTTTAGTAGTTTGGTATGTTCCTTGCCTTTGATCCAGGCATCTGCAGAAAAATGGTATATGATCTCAAAATCTTTGAGTAAGTAATGCCAGGAGCATGCATCCATTTCTGACGATACACCTGGATTTTCACGGATAAGTGTTTCAAAGGGGAAAAGAGAAAGTTCTTCGTCCGGAATAATGATAAGTCGGTGGATGCCGTTTAATTCTGTCTCTATTGGTGTGATGAGGGAATTATATAAAACATGGCTGATAGATGTGAAATTTAAAGTTTCTCCCGCTTTTAATTGGTGTAAACATTCCTTTAAAGAAGGATAGAATGAAGCAGATAGTACAATCCTTTTCATTGATAACCCTTCTGATCGGAGGAGGAATAGATAAAGAATGGAATCAGAACAAAGATACTCTAACATTGCCTCATCTTTTTTTAAACAATTCATGATTTGAGATGGATGAGCTTTTTGTTCTTTATGACCTTGGATATGAGAGCCTGAGGAGGATTGACAGGTTTTTTTTCTTAGTGAATCCAGTTTTAGTTTAAGATCGATAACCTTGTCCTGCAATTCTAACATCTTTGTGTTTCTTGAATAACCAGATATTGTTTCTTCCTGGAAATATTTTCTTGAATAAAAAACAATTTCGTCTTTGGTCACCTTAATAACTTTTAAAATAGAATCTGATCCTCCAGAAAGAGTTAAAGAACGGTTTTCTTCCAGGTCTTCAAGAAGCACTCTGTTTCTGTTTGTGTCAGCGATTGAAAAAAGGGCATCATATTTTTGTGTGTTTTTTCTTTCTTGAAGCAGAAATCCAGCTTCTATTGCCCCGCCCATTATTGTTTTGGTTGATTCATGAAACGTAATCCTGGATGTGCCTTGCCCGAAATCCTTACTAAGATGATCACATATCTTTAACGCAATAAGAAAATTAGAAAAAGAATGAGATAAGTTTAATGTGTCATCGACCTTATCCAGAAGCGCAAGAGACAGCAGACTTCTTCCCAATTGTCCATAAATCTTATATAAGTCCAAAAGGTCAGGTTCATACTTGCTGATTAATGCATTCGTAGCATTGAAATCAACAGAATCAGGAAGGATCGCTGCCAAAGCCATGTTATAGTACTGAATTGATTTTTCCCATTCCTTCTGACGTGCAAATACATTCCCCATGAAAAGATATATTCTGGAAACGACATGTTTGTTGTTTGTCCTTCCAGAAGTATAAAGACTAAGGCAATTTGACAGATTCGCTATTGCTGAATCTGTTTGTCCTAGCCTGCTATAACACTCTGCCATGCCTTCTTCGGAAGAAATTTTGAATTCGTTTGAAGAATCAAGATTTGTTGATATGGCATTACTTGCAAGCCGATAATGGGATAATGCAGTCTCAATTGAATCCAATTTGATCAAAACTTCGCTAATGTTTATATTCAATGCGATAAGACGTAAAGGATCATAATTTTTGGGGATCAAAAGAATCGAATCAACCTTATGAAAACATGACAGGCTTTTTTTGTGTTCCCCATTTGCTGAATATACTGTTCCTAAACTTGTAAGAAGATCAACCATCCTTCCTGAATTTTTTATAGGTTCAATTGAATAATTTATCCACGTTTTAAGATAATAGAGTGTCGCATATTCATAGCGATCCTGTAGAAAATACAAACTTCCCAGGTTATGATAGATTTCAGTTTTCAGATCACTCAAACTATCAACCAGGACAACTGCTTTATGGTACAAGAATTCGGCTTTGGAATATTCTTGTTTAATCGTGTAAATGTTTGCTATTTGAGTGTAAATCTGGGCTTCAATATTCTTTTTCTGGAAATTATCGATACTTTTCTGAGTCAGCAATAAATCAGTGACCGTAAGAAATTTTTCATAAAGCAAGACAGCACTGTCATATTCCCTTTTTTCAAAATAATGATTGGCGCGCATTAAAATCTCAACGGGAATTTTTTCTACACACACCTGGCAATAGGAATTTGAAGCCAGTGTCGAAAGGAAAAGAATCGGGAATATTAGTAATTTGATAAGATAAACACTGAATTTCAACAACTTCAACGAAATTAGTTTATTCAAATTTACCACACCTGTGATGAGTGGTCATTCAATTACAAACTTACCAAAATAAATGATCTCTTCCTTTTGCAATATCTTAAAATAATATAACCCTGGTTTGATTGCTCCTACAGGGATAGAAATTTTATTTTGACTAAGTAGCCCTGATTCATAAATGTTAGCCCCCTTATTATCTATTATTTTCAATTCAACTTTGTTAGAACCATTCCATGTCCATTCAAATGTAATGCCTTCTTTTTCACAAAAATGATGATCTCCAATTGGCGACAAAATCTTGAAATAACCAGCATTCCTGGTCGTTCCTATCATGTTTTCTAAAGATGGGTTTTTAATAAGATTGTCGGCTATTTTTAATTCAGGTTTCTGATCGGCTGCGGCAATTCCATGATTTTTCGTTTCCATCTTTAAGTCAGGCTTATTGACCTGTTGATGATAATCCTGAACCTTAATTTTCAAGGGCGTCATTACTATTGATTTATCAGTAGGATTATGTCGTGTTTTGTCCATAAAAAGATGAATTTCAATTCCTATTAGGAGAAGTAATGAAGCTGCCAATAGGATTAAATACAGATCAGGTCTTTTCCCTTTTGAATGTTTTTTCTGAACAGAAATGATAACTTTCCGTAATTCCAGAATATCGGTATCAGCCAGGATATCATTCAAATCATGATCAAGTTTTACCTCATCCCGTAATCTTGGATTGTTTTTTATCATTTCAAGAAATACAGAAAGTTCGTCATCTGTCAATTCCCCATTGTTATAACGATCAATCAATTCAGGAAGTTTTTCTCTGTCACTCATAAAGGAAGAACATTTTATATTGTGGATCATTTAAAATTTTTTTGCGAAGCATATTCTTGCATAAGTATTTCCTCGTTTTAGCGTAATTTATGTCTTTAAAGCCCATGCATTCCGCAATTTCTTTTAGACTGGCTTTTGATAGGAACATGCCGAGAATTTTCTGACAATCAGGGGGTAGGGAGAGAAGATGAAGATGGTAAAGTCTTTTTTTTTCAGCCTCTTCCTCCTTGACCTCTATTTGGATGGGTTCATAATCCTCATATGATTCATTAACGAAGTCAGCCTGATAGAGTAAGCGCCATTTACGATCAAGTCGTTGCATCCAGATGTTCTTACAAATAGAGTAAAAAAAAGTTTTTAAACTGCAGTTCAGTGTAATTGACCCAAACCTTATTTTCTCATACAAGATTATGATTCCATCCTGAAATACGTCTTCCGCATCTTGTTGGATTCCTGAATTTTTCAGCACAAATGATCTTGCAAGGGGAAAATAATTCTTGTAGATATATTTTACACTACCCGAATGGCAAGCTTTCAAACCATTCAAAATTGCATTATCCGAAAAGTCGATCATGCTTTACGTTTTAAATACATTAATCGGACTTATTTGAAAATGTAATACGTTTTTTGAAACTTTTTTTTACGATAGATATAAAATATTGAATAACAGTTAAATAATTTTTTATTCTCTTTGTTTTTCATAATCTAATACTCATTTGACTGTCATTCCCAGGTTAAACATCACAAACGACCAGATGTCTGTAGCCTCATCAATTACTTTTGAGGTGGGTTTTCCACCTCCGTGACCGGCTTTGGTCTCAATTCTTACCAATGCTGGATAGTTGCTTGCCTGATCATCCTGGAGGGTTGCAATAAATTTGAATGTGTGCATCGGTACGACTCTGTCATCATGGTCACCTGTAATCGCAAGAGTTGCCGGATACTTCACACCTTTTTTTAGATTCTGGAGCGGGGAGTATTTATATAAATACTTAAATCCTTCCTTTGTATCACTGGTTCCGAAATCACTTGCCCAGGACCGTCCTATTGTAAATTTGTGGTACCGCAACATATCCATCACTCCTACTTGAGGGATTGCCACTCTGAAAAGTTCAGGGCGTTGAGTCATACAAGCCCCAATTAGCAATCCGCCATTTGAGCCACCCATAATAGCCAGCTTACCCGGGCTTGTGTATTTTTCACTAATAAGGTACTCAGCAGCAGCTATAAAATCATCAAAAACATTCTGCTTCTTTTCTTTGATCCCAGCCTGATGCCACTTCTCGCCATTTTCGCCACCACCACGAATATTGGCCACAGCATAAATCCCTCCATTTGAAAGAAAGATAGTTCGGCTAATACTAAAAGAGGGGGTAATTGAAATGTTAAATCCACCATAACCATATAAAAGTGTAGGATTATTTCCGTCCAGCTTTATGCCTTTCTTATATACAAGGAACATGGAAACCGTGGTCTTGTCTTTGCTTAAGTATGAAACTTGAGTCGTTTCATAGTCATTGGGATTAAAATCGATTTCTGCGGCATTGTAAATACTGGATTTGTTTTTTGCCACATCGTATTTAAAGATCGTGGTTGGATAACGGAACCCGGTATAACCATAGAACGCGATTTCGTCTTCTTTTTTACCACTGATTCCGGAAATAGTTCCGAGGCCAGGCAATTCCATCTCATAAAGAAATTTTCCAGTCAGATCATAAACGAAGGCCTTACTGATTGCTTTTTGCATATACGTAGAAATGATCTTGTCATTTGCAAGGTCGATACCCTGTAATACATCTTCCCGTTCGGGTATAATGGTCTTCCAATCATTAGGAGTGGGCTTTGCAGGATCCATTAAAATGAGTCTCTTTTTTGGAGCTTTCAGGTTGGTCATCAAAATCAACTTGTCACCCAGATTATCTATTACATTATAGTCATTTTCAAATCCAGGAGCAAGTAATTTGAACCCTGTCTGTTTTGAAGTGAGGTCCTGATACCAGAGAGCGTTTCCTGTTGTGGATTCGGTTTCGTAAAGTATTAAAAAATGCTCGTCTTCAGTAACCTGTGCTGCGTAATTGCGATCGGGAAACTTTTTGTTTTCATATATTAACCGGTCGGTCTTTTGCATTGTTCCGACGATATGATAAAAAACTTTATGGTTCTTGTTCTCCCCTGTGAGTTCTTCACCGGGTTTTGGTTCTTCAAATCTGCTGTAATAGAAGCCATTCTTTTGCCACGACATTCCTGAGAATTTCACCCATTTCAAGGTATCAGGTAATATTTTACCGGTTTCAATTTCTATTACATGAATTTCATTCCAATCAGAACCACTGCGGGCAATACTAAAAGCAAGATATTTCCCATCGTGAGAAGCTGAGAAACCAGCAAGTGCAACCGTACCATCCAGTGAGAGTATGTTCGGATCAAGGAGAATCCGTGGAGTTCCATCAAGTCCTTTTCGAACGTAAAGCACTGATTGATTTTGTAACCCATTGTTTTTATTATAGAAATACCATGGGCCTTCCCTGAAAGGAACCCCGTATTTGGGGTAGTTCCAAATTTTTGTTAATTTCTCACGGATTTTGTCACGAAATGGAATTTTAGAGAGGTAATCGTTTGTCACAATATTCTGTTCTTTGACCCATTCAGCTGTGGCATAGGAAGTGTCATTTTCTAGCCACCGGTATGGATCTGCAACCTTGACGCCAAAATAATTGTCAATTGTATCTACTTTTTTTGTTACGGGATACTTAAGTGCATGATTACATGATGACATGCAGAGCAGCAATGAAAGAATGAATAAAACAGGAATTTGTTTCATAAATAGAGACCTTAAAACCCCGGGAAAGGCCCCGGAACCATTAGACAATATGTTCGATGCAGTAAATTTATGTATATATATTAAGAAAAACAAAGATTTTCTAATTTTACCTTCTGAAATTAAGAACATTATTCCTTAGAAAATGACAAAGAAATTCAAAAGGACAACCTCTTCTGCCAGCGTTGGTAATAGACCAAAAGGTAAGCAAATATTGAACCAATCTCCTGCTAACATTCCTTTTTACCAGGATTCACGCTTCTTATATGGTCTAATCATTTTCCTGACATGTCTGTCATTTTTCCCTGTACTAAAAAATAGTTTTATCCCAACATGGGATGACAATGCATATGTGACCGACAACCCGATTATACGGCACCTCAATCTGCAATCATTAAGACTTATGTTCACAAAACAAGTGAATGGAACGTATGTCCCGATTCCATTACTGACATATACCATCGAATTTAACCTGTTTGGACTTCATGCCTTTCCGTTTCATTTTATCAATCTTATTATCCATATAATCAGCACGTTACTTGTTTTTAAATTGTTTCGCTTGCTTAAAATTAATGCATTATATGCAGCTGCCGGAGCCTTGTTATTTGGTATCCACCCCATGCGTATTGAGTCTGTTGCATGGATTTCTGAGAGGAAGGATGTTCTTTATACTGTTTTTTACCTGGCTGCTTTGATATATCATGTTAAATTCATTAAGGCTGGTGAAAAAGGCACAAACTATTACAGACTCACCCTGCTTTTTTTCTTTCTGGCTCTTCTTTCTAAAATAGAAGCTGTCACACTTCCAATTTGTATGCTCTTGATCGATTATTTCATGGAACGTCCATTGAAATCTAAATTGCTGATTGAAAAAATCCCTCATTTTATTTTGTCATTTTTGATAGGAAGTTTGGGGATTTTCATTCTTTCCCGAGTAGGATTGTTTTCCACCAATACACAATTATGTTTTTTAGACCGTTTGTTTTACGGAATATTTACATTGAACATTTACATAGTCAAGTTCTTTATTCCTTACCTACAAAGTGCCATCTATCCATATCCAGTTGCTCCTGGTAATTCATTGCCATTTTTTTACTACCTGAGTCCTGTTATTACTGTGGCTATTGGTTTCTTTGTTTACAAAACCATGCGTTTTACCAAAGCGGTTGTTTTCGGGGTGCTTTTCTTTTTTGTTAATGTGGTATTCCTTTTACAGATAGTCGCTGCAGGAAGTGCGTTTCTCTCAGACAGGTACACATATCTTGCATATACGGGTCTCATATTTATTACTGTTTGGTGGATAGAGTATCTTGTTAGATTGAAGAACTTTAATGGACGTTTGGTGGTGTTTGTTTTTGCCATTTATTGTGTCATTTTACTATCAATAACTTTTGAACGATGCAAAACATGGAAGAATGGAGAAACGCTTTGGACTGACGTGATAAAGAAATTCCCCGATCAGAACTTCGCTCCTTATTCCAATCGGGGGATAGCTTATTCAACTGCAGGTCAGTGGGATAATGCGCTCGATGATTTTTCCAAGGCAATATCCCTTAATTCCAAATTTCCCGTTCCTTATGCCAACCGTGGTGCTGTTTATGCAAATATTGGCCAGACAGATAATGCAATTGCTGATTTTACAAAAGCTCTTGAACTTGATCCTAATTATAAATGGGTGCTTCACAACCGGGGTGTTGCATTAGGAAACATCGGGCAGTATGATAAGGCGATATCTGACTTATCACGTGCGATCAAATTAGATCCAAAATATCTTTCAGCTTATATCAACCTGAACATTATTTATTCCCAAAAAAACAGGATTGATAGTGCTATATGGGTTTGCATTAATGGATTGAGGATGATCCCTGAAAGTGACCAGCTTCATGCAGCTCTTGGTAATGGCTATCTAGGAAAACAAGATATGGTTAATGCTGCTGAGCAATACAGAATATGCCTCGGGATCAATGATAGGAATCTGGAAGCATTACTTGGAATGGCAGTGACATCTTTCTTGGGGAATGAAGTTGCTTATGCAAAGGGATACCTTAGTCAAGCTCAATCAGTTGAACCAGTTTTGAATGAAGGTTTATCAGGTGTTGAGAAACTCGAGAAGGCAGGCTACTCATTTACTTCCGTTGAAAAGGAAGTACTTGCAAAACTCTATTCAGAGATGAAATGATTTTTTAATACTCTGCACTTGTTCTTTAATCCATTAGAAGTCAGTTTACCAGTAGATCTGATCTATTACTTCATCAGCAACCAAATTTGGAATCGTAACGCTTAACATCGGTTCTGCTAACATGGCGCGTTTGATCGAAAAGATAGCTTCATCATTGCGAGCCCAGGCACGTCTTGCAATTCCATTATTGACATCCCAATGGAGCATCATTTTAATGTGAAGATCGGATTCAGATGTGCCATCGAGCAGCATACCAAAACCACCATTGATCACCTCTCCCCAACCTACACCACCACCATTGTGAATGGAAACCCAGGTGGCTCCACGAAAACTGTCGCCAATTACATTCTGAACTGCCATATCCGCAGTAAATTGTGAACCGTCATAAATATTGGATGTTTCACGGAAAGGAGAATCAGTACCGGAAACGTCATGGTGATCACGGCCGAGAATAACAGGAGCACTGATTCTCCCTGACCGGATGGCAGCGTTGAAGGCTGCAGCTATTTTCGTCCTACCTTCACAATCGGCATATAATATTCTGGCCTGAGACCCGACAACCATTTTATTTTTACCTGCTTCCCTGATCCAATGAATGTTGTCCTTAAGCTGGTTGTTTATTTCTGAGGGAGCATTCAAAGAAATGACTTGCAAAACATCTCCTGCGATTTCATCTGTGGTCTGTAAATCGACTGGATTTCCTGAAGTGCACACCCACCGAAACGGTCCAAATCCGTAATCAAAGAATAAGGGTCCCATAATATCCTGGACATAAGATGGATACCTAAAAGTGCCGTCGGTTTTCATAACATCTGCTCCTGCACGGGAAGCTTCAAGCAAAAATGCATTTCCATAATCCCAAAAATACATTCCATTTGCGGTCATCTTCTGAATTGCATCGACTTGCCTTATTAGCGAGGCCTGAACCTCTCTCTTAAACTGATCTGGATTCCGCGCCATCATCTCATTTGATTCATCCATTGAGAGGCCTGCAGGATAATACCCTCCTGACCAGGGATTGTGCAAGGAGGTTTGGTCAGACCCGAGATCGACTTTAATTCTTTTCTCTGCCAATTTCTCCCAAAGATCGACAACATTGCCCTCATAGGCCAGGGAAACTGCCTCATGTTGTTCTTTAGCCTTTAATATTCGGCTCACCAGTGAATCAAGGTCTTTAAAAACTTCATCAATCCATCCTTGTTCATATCGTTTTTGAATCGCTTTTGGGTTGATTTCTGCAATGACACCAACTACACCGGCAATTACTGATGCTTTTCCCTGGGCACCTGACATTCCACCAAGACCGGAAGTGACGAAGATTTTTCCTGGGATACTGCCGTCATCTTTTCTTCTGGCAGCGTTCATAACAGTGATGGTAGTCCCGTGAACAATTCCCTGTGGACCTATATACATATAAGAGCCTGCTGTCATTTGTCCGTATTGGGAAACTCCCAACGCGTTGAACCTTTCCCAATGATCAGCAGAAGAATAATTAGGAATAACCATGCCGTTGGTTATCACAACTCGGGGAGCTTGTTTGTGTGAAGGAAACAATCCCATCGGATGACCTGAATACATGACCAGGGTTTGTTCATCAGTCATTTCCGAGAGGTACTTCATTGTGAGCAGATATTGGGCCCAGTTTTGAAAAACTGCACCGTTACCACCGTAAGTAATCAATTCATGTGGATGCTGGGCAACTCTGGGATCCAGGTTGTTTTGTATCATCAGCATTATTGATGCCGCCTGAATGGATTGAAATGGATAATCACCAATAGGCCGGGCAAACATAGTATAAGTAGGACGGAATCTGTACATATAAATCCTGCCATACTTCTTTAATTCGTCAGCAAATTCACTTGCCAGGATAGAATGATGTTTCTTGTCAAAATAACGCAATGCATTGCGAAGAGCGAGTTTTTTTTGTTCACTTGTTAAAATATCTTTTCTAACAGGTGCGTGGTTGACCCCACTCTCATATGGCTGTAGCTCAGGCAGTGTATCCGGAATGCCTCTTTGAATGTCTTTTTGAAATTCGTTAAGTTCCATATTTCTATATCAAATTTTTCCTTCAGAATCCTTAAGGATGTTGTAAAGAAAATCACGGGCACGAAATAGCTTGGCTTTCACGGTACCAAGAGGAAGGTTAAGTTCGATAGCAATCTCTTCATATGTGAGTTCACTGAAATAGCGCATCTCAACAAGCTTGCGATAGTGTGGTTTTAGCTTTTCCACAACTTCATGCATCAATTTTATTTTTTGTTTTGCAATCACCATCTCCTCAGGACCCATATTGGGGCTGGGCATATTAGAAGGATCCTGATCTGTTTCTTCTCCTTCGGTTGTTACTCCTGATACATATTGAATCCGGTTTCGCTTTCTCAGGTAATCTATACAGTTATTCGCGGCAATCCTGAAAAGCCATGTACTGAAAGCAAAATCAATGGTATACTGATGAAGATTTTTAAATGCTTTGCCAAAGGCTTCAATAGTCAGGTCTTCGGCGTCAACCGGATTATTCGTCATCTTTAACAACATAAAATAGAGAGAATCCCGGTAATTGTTAAGTAACTCAGCATATGCCTTTTGGTCACCATGATTTAAAGCTTGCTGAACAAGGAAATAATCCCGCTGGGCTTTTTCAGTTAGGTGTCCGATTATTTCCATTTTGTCTCTTTTGAAATGAAAAAAGAAACTAGTAAAAATGAATTTATTAGGATTAAGATAATTTCAAAAAGTGGAACAAACAATAATATCCCTTTTTCTTTTAGGCGCACCAGTGTTTTGAAGTAAATAATGAACTGAATTACCAACCTTACAATAAATAACGCCAAAACAGTGAAAATAGTATAATTCATAACCAACATCAATGTGAACAGAAGGTAAAAGAGAATTGTACTCAAGGTGTATGATCCAAGTAAGAACTTGTGCTTCCATTTGTAATAACGACCTGTTGTCAGATGTCTTCTTTTTTGGGCAAACCATTCCCTGAAATTTGTTTTTGGCTGTGAAAGTGTGAAACTTTCCGGATTGGTTATGATGCTGGTATTTGATCTTGTTGCTGTTTTATTTACAAATAGATCATCATCACCGGAATGGATGGAATAATGAGAAGTAAACCCTTTATTCTCGTAGAATAGGCTTTTCTTATAACCCATGTTCCTGCCCACTCCCATATATGGAATACCTGCGAGTGCAAAGGAGAAATATTGTAATGCGATTTGGACAGTATCAAAACGGATCAATCTGTTTAATAAACTGTTCGAACTTAAATAGGCTCCATAACCAAGAACAATATGTCTGTCTTCTGAAAATCCTTTTACCATATGCTTTATCCATCTGGCATTCACTGGTTTGCAATCTGCATCTGTGAGCAGAACCCAGTCATTGGTTGCTGATTTTATCCCAATTGAAAGTGGGAATTTTTTTCCATGAAAAAAATTGATGTCTTCTTTTATTTCGACAATCTTCAAGTGTTGATACTGTGTAGTCATTTGAGAAAGAAGGAATGCGGTATCATCATCGGAAGCATGGTTAACAACAATGACTTCAAAATCAGGATAGTCCTGAGAGAGGATCAGGGGGAGGTTTTCTTTTAGTTGATGGTATTCGTTCCGGGCACAAATCACCACAGAAACACCTTTGGGAACTTGTGATGAAGTTCGTTCCTTATATCTGAGGAACCTCAGAAAGAAAAATCCAAAAAAGAAAAGTTGAAGTGCGAAAATAAAAATGAAAATAAGAAAGAAGATAAAAAGTACTCCACCGGGTTCAAAAAATCCTTCAAGCATTTAACATCATTTAACAGGAATGAGCTGACAAAATTATTCATATTAATCGAATAAAATCTACCTTTGTGAAAAATTTGATAACCCCTTTATCAAAAGGCCTTTACCGGAGAAGGTTATGTTTGTTTCTCTTCCATGCAGTTCAAAATTGCTCATTTTGACCCCTACTCTTCTGCCCGTAATGGTGTGATCAATACAGCGCATGGAGAAATTGAAACGCCGGTTTTTATGCCAGTGGGGACAGCAGGGGCTGTAAAAGCCCTCCACATTAAAGAATTACGGGAAGACATTTCCTCACAAATTTTGTTGTCTAACACTTACCATCTCTATCTTCGACCTGGTATTGATATCATTGAACGGGCAGGTGGAATTCAGAAATTCAATGGATGGAAACGTCCGGTATTGACCGATAGTGGTGGATTCCAGATATACTCTTTAGCAAGTATTCGTAAATTTGCCGAAAATGGAGTTGTATTTCAATCTCATATCGACGGATCAAAGCACACTTTCACTCCTGAACGGGTAATTGACATCCAACGAAGTCTTGGTTCTGATATTATGATGTCTTTTGATGAATGCACTCCGTTCCCTTGTGAATTTGACTATGCAGAGAATTCAATGAAATTAACACATCGCTGGTTGATACGCTGTATAGATCATTTCAACAAAACAGAGCCTTTTTATGGCTATTCACAAAGCCTGTTTCCAATAGTTCAGGGAAGCATTTATTCTGAATTAAGGAAGCGTTCTTCTGAATTTATTGCATCACAGAATGCAGACGGAAATGCAATCGGTGGACTCTCAGTCGGAGAGCCTGCAGAAACAATGTATGAGATGACAGATCTTGTCTGTCAAATTCTTCCGCCTGACAAACCAAGATACCTGATGGGAGTTGGAACCCCGGCGAACATCCTGGAAAGCATTGCACTTGGAATAGACATGTTTGATTGTGTGATACCTACAAGAAATGGGCGCAATGGCATGCTATTTACAAGAGAAGGCATAATAAACATACGGAATGTAAAATGGAGGGATGATTTTTCAGAATTGGAGGAAGATGGTGAGGTGTTTGCTGACCATGAGTATTCAAAAGCCTATCTCCGGCATCTTTTTGTTTCAAAAGAGATCCTTGCTTCTATGATTGCTACAATCCATAATCTTGGGTTTTATATGTGGCTTATGAGAACAGCACGAAATAAAATTCTTGAGGGAACATTTTCTGCTTGGAAAAATAGAATGGTAAAACAACTTATGAGGAGGCTATGATGAAAGGGGTAAGATTTTCTCAGCTAAATTCCATGAAGTTGATGACCATTGACAGGTACATCATTAAAAAGTTTCTGGGCACTTTCTTCTTTTCTATCATTCTTCTTGTCTTCATCATTATCGTTTTTGATATTTCAGAACATATTGACGAATTTTTGAAGCATGATGCACCTCTAAAAGCCATTATTTTTGATTATTACTTGAATTTTATCCCACATTTTGTAAATCTCTTCAGTTATCTGTTTGTTTTCATTGCAGTTATTTTTTTTACATCCCGAATGGCTTCAGATACAGAGATTATTGCAATACTCAGTAGTGGTATTAGTTTCCGTCGTATGTTACTACCTTATATTGTTGCAGCATTTATTCTTGCATTGATGTCGTTTTTTCTTGGAAACTTTGTAATTCCATATACAAATCGTGGAAAGCTGGAGTTTGAAAACCGCTACTTACGGGATCCAAAGACATTTAATGATATGAATATTCATAAACAGGTAAACCCTGGGGTATTTCTTTATTTCGAGAATTTTAATACACAGACAAAAAAAGGTTGGAAGTTCTCAATGGAAAAATTCAGAGGGCGTGAACTCATCTACAAATTATCTTCAGAAGAAGCCGATTGGGATAGCATTAAATCCAAATGGGTGCTTAGACATTACTTTTCAAGAAGTTTAGGCTCAATGAAGGAAAGCATTCACAAAGGAGAAAAATTGGATACTATCCTTGGGTTGAGACCAACCGACTTTATGGAGGATATTGAGAACGTAGCCATTATGAATTTTTTTACATTACGGAAGCTCATTCAGATGAAGAAACTCAGGGGAGATCCTGATCTTATAAAGTATGAAGTAAAGGGCTATGAACGTGTGGCTTATCCTTTTGCAACAATTATTCTGACATTGATCGGCGTGGCTGTTTCAAGCAGAAAAGTGAGAGGAGGCATTGGGTTTAATCTGGGTTTAGGCCTGGCCCTCACTTTCATCTATATTCTCTTTATGCAGGTATTTACAGTACTGGCAACCTTCGGTAATTTTCCTCCCTTGTTGGCTGTATGGTTTCCGAATATCCTGTTTGGTATCATTGCACTTATCCTTGTGCGACTTGCCCCTAAGTGAGGTCACCTGGAGGCAATGGTTTCTATCTCCACCAATGCTCCCATTGGCAAACCCGAAACGGCAAAAGCAGCACGGGCAGGTGAATTTTCAAAATAGAATTTTCCATAGACGGCGTTCATATCGGCATATTGACTCATATCGGTCAATAAACATGTTGATTTTACAACATCTTTAAAAGAATACCCGGCTGCATTCAAGATCTCTCCAATGTTTTTCAACACTTGTTCGGTTTGTTCACTGATCCCTCCTTTTACTAATTGTCCGGTTGATGGATCTATTGGTATTTGACCAGCGATGAACAGCATCCCGTTGACTTCAACAGCCTGGCTGTAGGTTGCTATTGCTTTTGGAGCCTTGTCAGTATTAATGATTCTTTTCATGTTTCTCATTGATTAGTTAAATCATCCGTTTAATTTATAGTTCGTAATTCAATGTCGTTTAGTTAACAAAAATACGCAAAAAAAGGATGGGCTTCTATATCAATAACTGAGGATAAGCGATTGCAACATTTCAGAAATTTATGATATTTTGCTTGTTTTGTAAGGATCATATTTGTATCTTTATTGCCTGATAATGTTGAAATGGGTTATCATCCATCCAAAGGGAATTTCTCCCAAAGAGTGAGTAAAATTAAAGGAAGAATTTATTGCTTTTGACGAACATTTGAGCGAACGCACGCCGAACTCACGCCGAATATACACCGAACTCACAAAGGATCTAAATAGAAGGAAAGATGAAGGATAGATCGAGCTATATTTATTGTGTGTAGTCCTGGAAATTTTTCTTCTTACTTAATTTCAAATCCTGTAATACTGATGCTTTTACGTTAATAGAGAAATTCCAGCTTCGTTGTGGCCCTTTTGGGATCCATCCGAATCGCATTTCCCAGCAATGAAGATCACGATAAAGGTCGATCGTAGTAAAAGAAAGTTGTCCGGTTGAAAAATCCCATCCGGAAGTCATGGTGAACTTCCATTTAGGTGTAAGATTTATCTCCCCATTAATACCCAATGTTTGAGTGATCGTTCCAACTCTGGTTAAAGCCACTGGGATCTTTTGATAAGTGAATTTATAACTCAAACTCACTTTCCATGGAATATCGAAATCGACATAATAATCGCGATAGGTGCTGATGTCTTTTCTCTCTTCCTCTGTTCCTTTAGTCGTGGTTTTCTTCTTTTTTGATTTATTCGAAGAGAGGGAATATGTCAACCCGACGTCCCACAGTGTGTTGTCGAGACGGAGTAATCTGCGATGTGCTTCCCATTCCGTCTCCTTTATATCTCCCGCTGAATCGCGTGCATATGGATCCCAAACACTTTGGTATGTTAACCTGAGATTTTTAAATAAGGTGGTATAACCCTGGATATTTAGCAGCGACCACCTGTTGGTGTCTTTGGTAAGATCATAGCTTTCACTGATGGTTAGATTTTCGATCAATACGATTTTTTTCGTTCCTGTAACTGTATCTTTCCTGTTTCTAACCTTCATTTCAAGGTTGTTACTTAATGAAAAGAGTACCAGTCCTGATTTCTGAGCTGCAGGAGTACCATACAATCCATTCTGAAATATGGAGTATTTTTGGGGCCTTTTATTTGTATCATTCGCTGCATAACGGTAATACCCCCATGATGCAGCTCCGAAATTTGGAGTATAGGTGAATGACACGGTTGGGCTTAACATGTGACGGATGGCAATGATGGGGCCGTGTTTGAACTGGAACATCCCATAGAGTCTTGTATTGAGAGAAGTGGAAGCATTGCCGTCAAAAGCATTGACAATCTGGTGGATAGTGTCCGTTACAAGAGAATCTTTTCCAGTTATGTTTGAATGGATGTACTTCTTACGGATTGAGGACAAGTACATTCGGTCATTTAAATTGATAGCCGTTGTCCAGTTGAAGTATTTAAGCACATGAAAGGTGGCGGAAACCGGCAGGCTGTGCCTGATGCCATTTTGCATATCATTCCACCATTTCTTCTTTTTTATGAAAAGAGAATCATAGGTAGAATACTGGTTGGAGGCATCCAAACTGTATCTAGTGCTAATGTTCTCGTACCATTTCACCTTTCCGACATGATTTTTCTTCCGAAAAGGATAGAACTGGTTTACTGAGAAAGCAACAGTTGGAAGTGTGACACTGATGTTCTTTGTCAGCGTATTCTGACTCTCACTGCAATTAAGATTCAACGTATAATTGTTGTTCCATGTGGTGGAATAATTTATACTAGATTGGAAGGTATTACTCAGGTAAGTTTGGGTGTTTGTCACCGCGCTATTCGAATTGAAATTCTGGCTTTGGATGTTAACATTAGCAGAGAAAGTGCTATGGGGACGTGCCTTTGAGTCCTGCGAATGTGTCCACTGTATTTGAAAAAGAGTACTCTTCTGAAAATCGGGAGAATCAGCTGCGCCAAGTTTGCTTACACCATATTTAAAATTGAGAAATCCGGAGTAATGGTAACGGTCTACGTATTTCAAGGTTGGGTTTATTGCCCAGCTGCCACGAGAATAAATATCGCCAACAAGATACAAATCAACATATTGGTTCATTGCCCAATAATAGCCACCTCCCGTCAGGAAAAACCCCTGACTGGTCGATTCTCCATACGCTGGCATTAAAATACCTGAATGCCGGCCTGACTTACTTGGAAAATAACCAAATGGGACTCCAATTGGTACTGGGACCCCTGCGATCATAAGATAGGCTGGCCCAGTAATTACTTGTTTACCAGGAATAACCTTAGCTTTTCCAAATTTAAATTCATAATGTGGATCATCTTCACGATCACATGTAGTGTACCAGCCATCTTTTAGATATGTGATGTTGTTCTCCATCTTTTTTACGATCGTACCATGAAGGTATCCTTCATCCTGTTTTGTAAAAACTGTCTGGATATACCCGCGTTTGGTTTCATAATTATAAGATATCACTTTCGATTTGAAGGTTTGAACACCCTGCTTGAACTCAGGCGGCTGGATCTCTTTCCCAATCGAATCTTTAATGAAAGTTGCATAAAGAAGTTTTAAAGGAAAATCAATCTCAACATACCCTGACTTCAGGTTAATGTCTTCGTATTTAATTGTTGCATCCTTGAAAAGGAAAACCTTCTGGTTTTTAATTTCAAACCGCAAGGAATCTTTAGCACTGTATTCAACCTTGGATTTAAGGTTGTCCTTTTTAGTTGTTTTTTTTGTTTTTACTGAATCTTTAGCATGAAGGGAAGAAGTATCCGGAGAATGCAGGGAGTCATGCAACAATGATATTGAATCCTTATGAACTCGAGTAATGGTCATGGTATCTTGTCCCAGAACCTTCTCTGAATGAAGGAAAACGAAAATCACCAGGCAAATTAAAGACCGGAGAAGGCTTGTTAATAAGTTCGTTAACAATTTCTTTTCGTAACTCTGGGTTAATGTTCTATCTTTGTTTTGAAATCCGGTAAAGGAAGATTTTATTTGTCCGGATTTCTGGCTATTACAGGTTCAAAACTACGGAAAAATATCGATCACAATACGATTTTAAGATACTTTAACAAACAGCTGAACACTGGTATGAGGAAGATCACCTTTATAATACTTGTAATTTTTCTTTCCAATCAGATGGTGATGAGGGTTTATTCTCAGGAAAAAATCAGCATTACAAAAGTTGTTATTGATGCCGGCCATGGGGGGAAAGACCCGGGAACCATCGGAAAGAAATCCCAGGAAAAGAATGTGACCCTGCAGATAGCACTTAAGCTTAGCGAAATGATCCGTTCACAATGTAAAGATGTCACAGTGATATGCACCCGGACCACGGACGAATTTATTGAACTTCATGAACGTGCTGAGATTGCCAACAGAAGTAAAGCAGACTTGTTTATCTCCATCCATTGCAATTCAAACCCAAAAAGAATATTTCAAGGAGTAGAAACTTATGTGATGGGATTGCATCGCACTGAAGCCAACCTGGAGATCGCAAAAAAAGAGAATGCTTCTATTCTGATGGAGACAGACTATTCGACAAACTATAATGGTTTTGACCCGAATTCAGATGAGTCGTATATCACGTTTACACTATTTCAGAATGCTTTTCTGGAACAGAGCACCTGGTTTGCATCCATTGTTCAGGATGAAATGAAAGATCGTGTAGGGATGAATGATAGGGGAGTGAGACAGGCGGGTTTCCTGGTGTTATATAAAACAACCATGCCCAGTGTTCTGATCGAAACCGGATTCCTATCGAACACTGATGAAGAAAAATTTCTCACTTCAGAAAAAGGTCAGCAATACATTGCTTCTGCTATCTGTCGCTCCTTCCAGAAGTTTAAAGCAAAGATGGAAGGGAATGGCAAGGAGCTTGCCGCTCTTTATGAAAAAAAGAAACCTTCTTCAAAAATAATCACAACTTCTCCCGAAGTACCAAAACTAACCGATACCGCCAAAGAAGAAACCAAAAAGGGATTAGATAAAGACACGGTGACACCAAAAGAAAATCCTGCAAAAAATCCATCAATAAAACAGACTTCCCATGGTGATGCTGTTCCGGTCAGAATTTATTCAAAAGAATACTATGCAAGTCACAAGGTCACTGAAAATAAAAAGAAAACCGGTGGGAATACTACTCTTGTCGATATTGAAAAAACAAAATCAAGGCCTGAGCAAGATGCTTCAAAAAAGGACACACTAGAGCCAAAGGAAAAACTACCCACCAATAATGTTAACCATGATAAGGCAAAAGGAAAAATTGTTAAAAAGGAAACCGAAAAGCCGGAGGTTGTCACAAAATCTCCTGTAATGTCAGCAAACGAAGTGGTTTTTCGCGTTCAGATCGCCACATCTCCTAAAGAACTTAGCGTACATTCAAAAAAATTCGAAGGGCTTCCTGAGATTTGGAGTTATCAACACCAGGGGTCATACAAATACACAACCGGCAAAGAATCCACCACTGAAGCACTGTCAGGTTTGGTTGCAAAGGCGAAAAAAGCGGGATTTACAGATGCCTTTGTCGTAGCATTTAATGGAGATGAACGGATCACCATTGCAGAAGCAAAAAAAATGATTTCCGAATTGAAGCACAAATAGATCATACATTTTGCGTCACCTGTTACGTTTTTTTTTATTACCAAGGCTTAAGACCAAAAGAAATTAATAATTTTGCCCTGAAATTTATTTGCATGAAATTTAAACTGACTAAAGAATTCCGGGTTGGAAGTATTTTTGTTATTGCGACAGCCATCCTGATTTGGGGACTGATGTACCTGAAAGGGATGGAATTGTTCAAACACAAAATGATAGTTTTTGCTGTTTATGACAGGGTAAACGGACTCGCGCCAGATAACAATGTTGAAATCAGTGGAATGAAAGTAGGGCAGGTAAAGGCTCTCTATTTCTCTAAAAAGCAAAGAGGTAAAATTATCGCAGAGCTTTTTATTGCTGAAAATTATCCGATTCCTGTTAATTCTATTGCTCGTATCAACAATTCAGATAACCTTATTGGGGGGAAATATGTGGAGATCGTATTAGGCGACTCAAAATTGAATGCAAAAGATAAAGACACTTTGGGATCATTCATGGAGGCATCACTTGGAGAGGAGCTCAACCATCAGCTTGGTCCTTTAAAAAATAAAACAGAACGGTTGATGGGCTCTATTGACACGGTCGCAACATTAATACAGGAAATGCTGAATAAGGATACGAGAGATAATCTTGCAGCCTCGATCTTGCATATTAAGGATATTCTGAACAACCTTTCTCATACTACATCTTCTCTGGATACTCTGATAGGGTCACAACGAAATCACCTTTCAAGTATCATCACCAATGTTGAATCAATCAGCATGAATCTGAAAAATAATAATCAAAAAATCAATAATATTCTCACAAACTTTTCAGAATTGAGCGATTCTCTTGCCAAAGCAAGGATCCCTGCTACTATAGCTCAGGTGAATAAGGCCATCCTGGATATTGATATTGCTGTCAACAAAATTAACAATGGAAAAGGAAGTCTCGGGTTGTTGTTAAATGATGATAAACTGTACCAGGAAGCAGAGAAAGCAGCACACGACCTGAACCTCCTGCTGGAAGACATTAAAGCCAATCCAACGCGTTACCTGAAAGTTTCCGTCTTCTAATAGAGGTTAATCGATTCCTGATTCCAACCACACTTCCAGGTTGATCAAATTCGGTTCCCATCCAAATGCAATCTTGAGACGGATTTTGTTCGCCAAACCCTCTAAATTCCAAATCTAAAACAAGCAGTTCATTATTTGATCACAACCATCTTTTTGGTATCTGTTTTTCTCTCGTTAATAGAAAGAGAGTATTCATAAACACCTGCGGGTAATGTGGATGTATCAAATGTGATCTTTTGCGTCCCATCCTTCAAATCTGTTATTGGTATTACCTGTTTTAACTGGCCCCAACTATCATATATTTTTATGTCTGCATTTGAAGCACCAAACAGTTTAAAGTAAAAATTTGTTGATGACCTGGAAGGGTTTGGAACATTCTGAAGGAGTTGCCCACTCTGTATTCTAGTGATGCTTTTCCTTAAAGGCTCTTTAGGAAATGGAAGAAGATCTATTAATGAATCGCGATAAGTCACATATTTAGCCTTGGATTTTGGTTTGTATTGAGGAAGTGACCCGATATAGGTTGATTTTTGTCCTGTGGTATCCATGATCAAATAAAGATGTCCCAGGTCAATGATTGCAAAAATACTGTCGGGTGCATTTATTGGATTTTGAATCTTATCTTCATACCAGGAAATTGCATCAGGCCAATCCTGTAACTTCACTTTACAATTGTTGGCCAGATAATCGCCAAGCATTGAAAGAGCGGTATCGGCCATGATGGAATCATTGGTCAGGTAGTAGATACTCAACCCATTAAAATCATTTTCGGTATATGGTTCTATAGAAAACATTTCTTTCATCGCTTCTTTAGAATAGGCAGACTTAGGGTATGTTAGAACAAGGGACTGAAATCGTGTTTCTGCATCCGTATAATCTCCATTCTGAACATCATTCATTGCGGTATCATAAAGGGCTTCGTCCGGTGTTGTTTGCTGGCCGCCACCACCAGAGGGACACCAAACGGGAATATAAGTAAAAGTGCCATAATTTGCATGAAAGTCATTCCCCGGTGTAAAATTGCTTCCCCAACAATTACTTTGTATATTCAATGTTGGTGGATTTTTTTGATATGAATCATCATAATAAACCAACGGATAGTTGGGAACACTGGCATTTGGATTAATCACGGCATTATAGGTCATAGAAGGAAAACAATTATCGGTTGCATACACCTCAATTCCGGAACAATCATGAATATATTGCGTTTGGGTATAATTTTGTGCATTCTGATTGCCAGTCAGTGTTGTCTGACTTGTATTGTTCACCATCTCAATCCCAAAGTAATTATTATAGGTCTGATTCATTTTCACTGTAGCATGAGAACTAAAAACATTTATTCCGGCCTTAATACAGTTACCAATATAATTATTTTGAATTAAATTGCTATTAGTACCGTTCCCGCTATAATATAAATTGAGGCCTGAATGTCCGCCATTGATCGTGTCATTTGTTATCGTATAATTGTTATAATCTTCAATTAAAATCTGATCAATAGGAGTATGTGCAGTAAAGTTACAAATAGTCAACGAAACCGATGCAGTGTCCATATCATGATTATATAATGTCAATGGAGAATCAGTAAATGAAGAATATTGAATGTTAACTGAACCACGATTCGAAATAATAAATGGACAACTGGTAAATGTTGAATGATTTTCTATTATCAAATTTGATCCAAAGGTCTGCAAGGACATATTCTTAAAAGTTGCCTTTTCTAAATCCAACTGGTTATTTGTGTTCTCAATCAGCAATTCAATATTGGATGTCGTCATCCCAGTGAATTTGACTTGTTGTCCGGTAATATGAAAATTAACGTTGGGCTTAGCATCAATTATTGCATTATCGACTCCCATCGTAAATTCTGCACTTTGACTAATATTTATATCTGAAAGAATGTTTAAATTCCCTCCCAATAAATAACTACGCCCGGCAACGGTTTGAGGACTTGATAAGCCTGTTGAAGTATTTCCTGCTATTCCATTTACACAAAATAGATCATCAACACTGAATCCATTATTTATTCCAAACTGGGGGCTCTCGTCAGGGATACCAGTCCATAATTGAGGATATCTATTATAATACCCATTTTCAGACCATGTATCCATGCAATTAGCATAATTAAAGGCCTCAACAAATTGTGTATATCTATCACTGTTTCCAGGTGAAACAAAACTGGAATCATCATAAGCACTGGGATCGCCATTATCCGGATTATAATCTGATGGGTGTGGTTTTGCGCCCCACCTTACCGGATACCATGTAGTAAATGGAAAATCTCCAACTTTACATCCCCATTCCCATGGAACACTTCCAGGATAATGACCTCGTAAAGCAGCAGAATAATAGAATGTGAATTCATCATAAGACTCTCCAGATATCCAAAATTCCGGATGAGCAACTTGTGCAGTATCAGCAGCAGTTTGGACTATCCTATTTCTACAGGCAGCAGTAGAATCTCCTATAAGAGGATGAACAAATCCACCGGAATAGCACGGATTCATTATAAAAATCATTTGGGCACATGGGATATTTCGCACTGCATTTACTAATTCGCTTGAATAATATTGGGAATTGGGATCTGGAACCGCCATATAGGACATAGGGGGAGTTGTATCATTATTATATCCACCACTAGCAGTAACGTATACTAATAATTGATCTTCTTTTCCTAATCTCCCTTGACCAGTAGCGAACTGATTGAAAACAAAATTAATCGTGTCGCGATAGGCAGTATGATTAATATCACAAGTGCCATTATGGTCAAAATCACTTCCCCACTTTGTTGAATCCGTTTTACCACTACAATATAAAACATCAATATTTTTTGTTGGGTATCCTGCTTCCTTTAATGTATTATACATTACTGCAAGATTACCGTCCCATCGGGAATTTTCTATCCCACAAATTAAAACTGCATGTAAATGAGGGTTAGGACTTGCATAAGTAGGGGCGATATCTGGACATGGCGGTACGGGTGGGACGTATGGTGGCAAAATTGCTGGTGCTAAAATAAGTCCATAAGCATTTTGAAAACCCACAGGATAAATGTCAGCAGAATCAATTGTATAATCCCCATTCTCGGAATTTACGATTATATAACGACAAGGATGGTTCCAATCTGCAAAAGGGTCATCATCTGATAAAAACACCCAACTTGAATTATAGGGTAATGAGATTTTTTTACCGGTCAATAAAATTATGCCAGTTGTGTCAGAAATCGAATCATAAGATGAATAAACACTAATATGGCCAGTATCAGCAACTAAGATTTGATTAAGTACAAGTGCTTTTGCCTTGTCACGGGAAAATTGCCCAATTGAATAGAATGGTAACTGAAAAATAATTGCAATCAGTAATAAAAATCTTAATTTTATCATGGTAAGTCCTCCATTTTAAATGATTATTGTTTTGTTTATTTGATCGTCTATCCCGTTTACCTTCAGGTAAACGATTATCGATTCAATATTGCATTGACTTATCAATTAATCCACCACCAACTTCTTCACCTCCATCGCCTTCTTCGATCGGATTTTTACTAGGTATGCTCCTTTTGGTAATGAGCTTACATTCATCTCGATCTTATTCTGATTTCTAAATATTTCATTCATCACTTGTTCCCCTTTGAGGTCATAGAAAGAAACAGTAATCTCTTCCCTGGATGTTGTGGGGCCTGTGATTGTGATAGTGGTACTTGCAGGGTTAGGCCAGAGGGTGAATATATTTGTGACTATTTTAAGTTCTTCGACAAAGGTTTCCCCTCCATTGCCGGTTTTTAATAAGGTGCCACCCTCCCCTACAACATAGCCTGTTGTTGAATCCGTAAAGAAAACGGAGAATAACGTATTCCCGGTTCCACTCGAATCAACTGTCCAGCTATTGCCACCATTTGTAGTCCTAAAGATATCACCGGCGTCATCCACTATAAAGCCTGTAGTTGCAGTAGGAAAATAAACAGAATTTAAATTCTGAGGTGATCCAAGAGGTAAATTCGTCCAGGTCGTGCCACCATCCGTAGTCCTAATGGCGGTTCCGACATAGCCGACGGCATATCCTGTATTATCATCAGTAAAAAAAACTGAATAAAGTTCCTCTGGCGCTTCATAAGATAACTTATTCCACGTCGTTCCCCCATCCGTTGTCTTGAGAATAACTCCATAAAAGCTATTCAAAGGGTCAATTCCAACAGTATATCCGGTATTAGGGTCAGGGAAGCAAACAGACTTTAGCTCATAGGTATAGGTTTTTGATGTCCATGTTAATCCGGCATCGGTAGTTTTTAGTATTATCCCTGACCTTGATGCATCCCCTCCGACAATATATCCTGTATTATCATCTGTAAAAACGACTGAATTTAAAGAACGATTTGTACCGCTGGGAATTTGAGCCCAGGTCACCCCATTATTGACTGTTCTTAATATAGTTCCAAAATCGCCTGCAATAAATCCTCTGTTTGAATCAATAAAAAATACTGAAAAAAGATCATCAATACCCGATGGCAAACTTCCCATTTCGTTCCATTGCGAACCTCCATTCGTGGTCTTAAGCACTTTACCATTTTGACTTACTGCAAAACCATTTGAAGCATCGGGAAAATAAACAGAATACAAAGGCTCTGTTGTTCCTTTAGATAATGGCGTCCAGGATAATCCAGCGTTGATAGTTTTATAAATGTAAGGAAACCCAACTAGATATCCCGTACTGGCATTTGGGAAATATAAAGACGTAATATCCCCAAGGTTTGTCGCAAATTGTGTCCATGTCAATCCTGCATTCACTGTTTTAAAAATATTACCAGTGCCATCCGTAATATAACCGGTGTTGCTGTCTGTAAAGAAAATCGAAATAAATTGATCAATAACATAAATTCCCAGCCCATTTGTATCCACAGTCCATGTTGTGCCTGCATTTATCGTCTTTAAAAGAAGACCCCCGGCAATATACCCATGGTTAGCATCCGTAAAACAAATTGAAGACAATGGTATGTTTGTTCCGCTGTACTGAGGATTCCAGGATGTTCCACCATTTGTGGTTTTTAATATGTCTCCATGATCACCTACGACGTAGCCTGTGTTCGGATCAGTAAAATAAACAGAATAAAGGTAATAAGCTGTTAATCCTGGTAAGGTAGTCCAGGTTGAACCGCCATCCGTAGTCTTAATAACATTTCCCTGGAAGCCAACCGCATAACCTGTGTTATTATCAGGGAAGAAAATCGATGCCAACCCGGATTCTGAATCGCTGAAAGCAGTGCTCCATGAATTCCCCGCATCGTTGGTTTTTAGTATCAGATCACCTGTACTGCCCATTCCTGCTGCAAACCCATTATTTGAATCGGTAAAGAATACTGAGTTTAACTGATTAATAGGGCCACTCGAATATATTGACCATGTTGAACCTCCATCAGTTGTTTTAATGATTGTTCCTTCCTCACCTACCGCATACCCCGTATTAGCATCAGTAAAGGAAACTGCATTAAGTCCGTTCCCTTGAGGTAACGGATTCTGCCATCTCCATTGGGGAAAAGCAATTATTGAGATAAGGGAAAAACAAAGCAAAAGAGGAATCTTTTTCATATTTGACTGTATTATTATTAATGAATTTCCAACTTATTACCTAATCCACCACCAACTTCTTCACCTCCATCGCCTCCTTCGATCGGATTTTTACAAGGTATGCTCCTTTTGGTAATGAGCTGACATTCATTTCGATCTTATTCTGATTTCTAAATATTTCATTCATCACCTGTTCCCCTTTGAGGTCATAGAAAGAAACAGTAATCTCTTCCCTGGATGTTGTGGGGCCTGTGATTGTGATAGTGGTACTTGCAGGGTTAGGCCA
>Ga0364865_10012_pt1 | contig 88913 bp, 85 predicted proteins | sample SorcelAu500001C7_FD_206919 | JGI IMG/M metagenome (GOLD analysis project Ga0364865, IMG submission 206919) | Enriched cells from Trout Bog Lake Hypolimnion, Wisconsin, USA - BchlTB.Aug13.5000.01.C7 | ecosystem: Environmental > Aquatic > Freshwater > Lake > Hypolimnion/Profundal zone | place: USA... | reverse complement strand
TATCAGACCAATTATTATGAAAAAGAAAAATGAAAAATACTCAAGTCCTTAATACAGAAGGGTTTTGGTCTGCTAATACGATGTTATTTTGTTTAGCGGGCAGGGGAAACCTGTGGGCGTAGATAATATCCTTGCCGTAAATGACAACATTTCAGAAGAAAAAAACGCAAGAAACCACATAATTGTATTATTTATGAGGGGTTATACAGAGAGAACAACGCCGACTCTTCCGTACAAATCGAACATTGCAGTGATCGTGCACTCAAAAAGGTCACCTGCACTGATCACATCGGAATGCTTTTTGAAGTTAATGTATGTCTGGGGAGGGCAGGGCCTCTATCCATCTTAATATTTCTTCTTTTGCATCGTCAGGTGCTTCCCTGTGAACAGAGTTCAAGACAAGATATTTATTATGCGGATGCCGGGGCCATTTATCAAAAACATAATCCCGACCTTTATCATAGAGAACATCTGTTGTGCCTGCCAATATCCAGACAAGCGGAATTCTTTGAGTGATTCGGGACGTCGACAGAGGCATTGATGCCATGCCTTCAGGGTCATAATAACTGAAATACGCAGCGGCTGTCATGGTTATATCAGCATATCTGCCATTGTTTCTGTGTGTAAACAATGCCCGCTCGTCGCCTTTGCCGCTATCAATCATCTCCCTGGCTTTCTTGAGACTTGACTGGATGCTCTGATGAAAACGAACTGTGTCTGGCATATGCCCGGGAGCTATAGCTATAACGGCATCAATTTTTTCCCGGCCATAGGCTGCATAGGCAATAGCCGCATTTGCTCCCTTACTGTGTCCAGCCAAAACGATCACGGCAGAGCCGCTTTTTCGTAATTCCTGAATAGTACCGGTTACAATCTCTAATGCTGAAGAATAATCGATATCATATCCCCTGACTTTACTCCATGGCATTAAGGGCGTCAGAACCATATACCCCTTGCTGCTCATCGATTTGGCAAGGGAATTGAATTGTGACGGGTTCCCCCATTTACCGTGAATCAATACAACCCCAACCTTGTTTTCAGTGGCGGCACATAAACTGCCAGACATGTTCATTTTACCTCTGGTTCAGTTGACAAGTCTTCCATAAGTTACTGGGAAACCTTTAGCGGTACTTTTTATAATTTATGCCGAACTGCTGCATTTTCAAGCTCAATACCCTGCGGGTAAGGCCTAATTTTTCGGCTGCATGGGAGATGTGCCCTTTTTGACTCGACAGAGCCTCTATAATCATTTCGTATTCAATGGTGTCCAGTTTTGCAGGAAGACTTTTTTGAGGGACCGCCGTTGAAAGAACAGGAGTCTGCAGTGACAAGGGAAGGTCGTCGGCGTGGATGACCGTATCTTCTGAAAGAATAACAGCTCTTTCCATGACGTTTTCAAGCTCACGGATATTCCCAGGCCATGAATAAGCAAGCAGCATCTCCTGCACTGCGGTGGCAATGCGTCTGGTTTCTTTCCCGAATTTTTTGACAAATTGGGAGACAAAATACTCTGCAAGAGTGATTATATCGCCTTTCCTTTCACGCAATGGGGGGATAATAATCGGGAATACATTTAACCGATAGTAGAGATCTTCCCTGAAACTCCCTGCTTCCACCATTTTGATCAAGTCGCGATTTGTCGCAGCTATCACTCGAATATCCACCGTGATCGACTTGTTGCCGCCGACATGCTCAAAGGTTCTTTCCTGTAAAACCCGTAACAACTTTGCCTGCATCGGCAAGGTCAGTTCCCCGACTTCATCCAGAAAAATTGTTCCCCCGTCAGCATCTTCAAATCGGCCTTTTCTTGCCTTGTCTGCTCCCGTAAAAGCACCTTTTTCGTGACCAAAAAGTTCGCTTTCTATAACGCTTTCGGGTAAGGCGGCACAATTGAATTTCACAAAGGGCTCATTTGCTTCGGGGCTGTTGTAATGAATAGCGCTGGCAACAAGTTCTTTGCCGACACCGCTCTCCCCAAGAATCAGGACTGTCGACCGTGTTTTAGTGATTTTATTGATCAGAGCATAGACTTCGAGCATGGGTTTTGAATTGCCTATGATATTTGAGGGGTGAAACTTTTCCTTCAAGACATTCCGCAACCGTTCATTTTCCATTTTCAGGAAGGTTTTATCCTCATTTTCAAGCAGATAGAGTTCAACGGCCTGAGCTATCATTGCGGCAATAACGCCAAGAAGCTCGACATCATAATGCAGTAACTCAGGGCGGTCAGAAAACCGCTCCACACTGATGGCACCTAATACTTTTCTGCCCCGTACAATGGGGATGCAGACGAAAGAGCGTTCTGCATAGTGATGTCTGGACAAGCTTCTGGTTCTGTTGAGAAAATTTGGCTCTTCGCTGATAAGCGGAACGATTATTTTTTCTCCGGTTTCCACAACTTTCCCAATAATTCCTTCTCCAATGGAGTAGACTCCTCTTGTCTCTTCCTCCTTGGTAAGACCAATACTGTCATGAATAAATATCTTTCCGGTCCGGCTGTTGAAGAGGCTGACCGTTCCTCTCATAACCCCCATATCCTCTTTCATTATTTTCAGCAGAAGTGAAAGCGTATCCGACAAGTTTTCACTGTCAGTAACAACTTTACTCATTTGAAATAATGGAGACAGTATGTCAGAATGGCATACTGCTCCGGGATGCAATGGAGATACCTTGAATTCATTTATACTGCAGAAGTGCAGTGACTTTGCGGTTTTAGTATGCATAGCTGTTCGTTAACAGTTTTGAAAAACATCGGAACCCAGGCCTTTCTGCAACTCGGCATCGTGCATGGTTGTCAGTTCCTCATCGTCATTCGTGAGTCTTCCATGGCAGTAGTGGTTTAGGGTGTATTGGATTTTTGAGCGCTCAGGCTTGTATTCATCTGAACCCTTGATCATATTCTGCAGGGTAATCGCTCTATCATTTACAGCAGTAACAGCATCCAAAAAAAGCACTCTATTCAACTTATCGCCATTATAACCACAACTATACAACGAAACACAAAAAAAACGCATCGCATCCTTTATAACAATAACAAGATACAACAAAAACCGTAATCATAAAGGCAGATATTCACTTTTCAATAAATATTAACAGATTTTGCCTTATTAGTATTAAAAAATAATACATAAACCAGGTATTTCTTTGTTTTATCAAAGTAACACCCATTTCTTTTAGGGTTTATCCCAACCTTTGTGTAGGGAGTGGCGAAGATTGATCCCTCACAGGAGCTCGGGATGACATGGAGAACGTTTTGGGTGACGAGGGTTGGTTGTGCGTGATCTGGCGCCTGAGTCGAACCGGGTATTATTATTATTTAAAAAATATCTTAGTTTTTTCTATCGATATATATTTTATTGCATAACGAAATCTGAATAAAATCAAAAAAATTGCTTGTGCAACTAAAGAGCAACGCCTTACAACACAAATAAAACAACCATGAACACAACAATGACTCAAGCAATGAAGAAAATCGCTGTCCTAGGTTTTGCCCTGATGATGATGATGGCCACGACAGCAATGGCAGGCGAGCTGAACCTCTCGGTAGCAGCAAGCCTTAAAGAGGTGATCAATGATCTGACGGCAAGCTATACGGCAAAACATTCAGGCACTGTTTTTCTGAAAAACTTCGGTCCTTCGGGTACACTTGCCGGTCAGATCGAAAACGGCGGGCCTGCCGACCTGATTATTTCTGCAAACACCGAATGGGTGGATTACCTGAACAACAAAAAACTCGTCGATGCTTCAAGCATCAAGACGTTTACCTATAACACGCTTGTCTTCGCAGGAACAACGAGTAAAAAGGTGACCTCGATGAAGGATCTCCCGACACTGGAAAAAATTGCCATTGGAAGCCCGAAAAGTGTGCCAGCCGGCGAATATGCAATGGCGGCAATGACAAAAGCCGGAGTCGCCACTAAACTTACTAGCAAGCTTGTCATGGCTAAAGATGTCCGTGAGTGCCTCATGTATGCGGAAATGGGTGAGGTTGACGGTGCTTTTGTCTACAAAACGGATGCACTGCAGGCTCAAAAATCCAAGCTGCTCTTTACCGTACCGCAGGAACTCTATCCAAGAGTTGTCTACCCGATGGCAGTTACCATTAAAGGAGCAAAGAGCGAGGAGGTAAAAGCTTTCCATGCTTTCCTGCAGTCCGATGAGGCAAAATCAGTTCTCAGCAAATACGGTTTCGCCCAGAAATGATCTTTTTTTTGTCTGCCATTCGGCTGCCGCTGAAAATAGCACTGACGGCGACAGCCTTGGCATTGCTTTGCGGGTTTGTTACTGCATGGCTGATCGTATTCAAAGTTCCCGGCAAACAACTCGATCGGAGGAGCTTTCTGTGAAACTCCACATTGATCTTGAAAAACAGCTGGGGAAATTTTTTATACAGGTCAATGCTGAAGTTTCAGGTGAAAGAATCGGAATATTTGGCGATTCAGGAAGCGGCAAATCTTCACTGGTACATTTTATTTCAGGTCTTTTGCAGCCTGACAGGGGTGAGATTATACTTGATGGAGAGTGCCTGTTCAGCAGTCAGAAGGGTAACAATATCTCGCCTGAACACCGACGTATCGCCATTGTTTTTCAGAGTCCAATGCTGTTTCCACATATGAGCGTCAAAAAGAATCTTTTGTACGGTTATAAACGATGCCATGCGGAAAACAGAAGAATCAGGCCGGAGACTCTGATTGATCTTCTGAAACTGCAGCCGCTTCTTAAACGTGGAATTGAAAATCTTTCCGGCGGAGAAAAACAACGGATTTCTCTGGGGAGAGCTATTCTTTCAAGCCCTCGCCTTCTTCTTATGGATGAGCCTCTTACCGCTCTTGACGATACCCTCCGCTTCCAGATTATTCCCTACCTCAGGAGTGTGAGCGAAAAGTTTTTGATCCCTTATATGTTCATATCGCATTCACTGACAGAGATGCAATTGATGACTGACAGTGTTCTTGTGCTGAACAATGGACGACTTGCTGAAAAGACGACTCCGGAAGGTCTTGCCAGAAACAGAATGGCAAAAAGCCAGAAAGGTTATCTCAATCTCCTGCGACTTACCAATCCTGTTGATCACAATGGGATATTTTCCTACCGCTGGGGGAAGAATACCCTGCATGTTTCAGATGGACAACTCAATGGGGATGCACTGTTTGAACTTTCTTCCCGTGAAGTTATTCTTTTTAAAAAACATCCGGAAGCCATCAGTGCCCGCAATCTTCTGCCTGGCAACGTTATGGAAATGTTCCATTCAGAAGGGCGAGTAGGCATTGTTCTCTCTATAAGCGGGGAAAAACTTGTTGCAGAAATTGTCAGCTCAGCTGCTGATGAACTGAACATTAAACCAGGTACAACTCTTTTTGCCGCAATCAAGGCCTCGTCCTTCAGAAGGCTCTATTAAGCCTCTCTTCTGGCCTGAAGAAAATTCAAATGCAACTATCAATTTTGAGAAAAGCTATCCAGCCCCTATATTGATAATGCATTCTCAATAGCAATAGAGGCGTCATGAACAAGAACATTGAGATATTAATACTTACTGTTTTCTGTCTGGTTTTTCTAAACTCCTGTCAAAAAACACAACATATCCAATCGAATTCAACAAAAACAATTGTTGTCACCTCTTCGGTGCTTGGGTCTATCGTGAAGGAACTGGCTGGTGATAAGTGCGAAGTGATAGTCATTATCCCCAACGGCCTTGATGTCCACGAATGGGAACCCTCAGCAAAAGATATCGAAACGCTCCTTAAGGCATCACTGATTGTCGAAAACGGTCTTGGCCTGGAAGGGGGGTTAACTAAAACTCTTGAGCAGGCCCGCTCCTCCGGAATAAAAATCTTTACGGCAAGCAATTACATCAATATCAGAACAGTGGGAGATGGTGAGGGTATTCCTTCTGGTGACCCTGATCAAATTCCCGGTGCAGAAGATCCCCATTTCTGGCTTGATCCCCTTGCTGTAAAAGGAATAACCCTGGCACTCTCAAATACTCTCAAAGGGCAGTTCCAGATGGACCTTACTGCTGAAGCTGCAGCTCTTGCAAAAAAACTGACACTTCTGGACAGCTCCATCAGGGAACAAACAGCATCCATTCCTGCAGAAAATCGCAAATTGGTCACAGGGCACGAATCTCTGGGCTATTTTGCCCAAGCCTTCGGATTTAAGCTGGTCGGTGCCATCATACCGAGTCTGACAACGCAAGCGGAGGGTTCAGCTTCAGAACTTGCAGCATTGAAGACTCTCATTGTGCATAATAAAGTGAAGGTTGTCTTTACTGAAACAGGAACCCCTGCCAGGGTGGCCGAGGTCCTTGCTCGTGATTCCGGCGTAAAGTGTGTCGAAATTCACACTCATTTACTTCCACAAGACAGATCATATTTTACAATGATGAAAAACCTCTCTGCTACCATCACAAGGAGCTTAAAGTAAGTGGACATTTTTATCGCACCTTTTTTGAATAATGGATTCATGCTTAATGCCATGGCTGCAGGAACTCTGGTAGCCATAGCGTGCGGTATTGCAGGAACCTTCATGGTTCTCAGGGGGTTAGCCTTTCTTGGTGATGCACTGGCCCACGGAGTGCATCCTGGAGTTGCGTCAGCGTTGCTATGGGGATTTCCGGGTTTTGTTGGTGCTTCTTTAAGCTCTCTGGCGATGATAGCAGGGATTACCTGGGTGACAAAAAAATCAAGGTTATCTGCTGACACAGCAATAGGCCTGCTTTTTGTGGGAATGTTAGCCCTGGGAGTTGTCATCGTCTCGCACTCTCAATCATTTTCCGGCGACCTTGTCAAGGTTCTTTTTGGTCAATTTCTCGGTATCTCCTCCTTCGATCTGGTCATACAAAGTTCAGTCACGCTTTTACTTGCTGTTATGGCATTCGTGCTTCGACGCCCCTTCCTTCTCCTTTGTTTCAGCGAAGAACAAGCTCAGGTTTCCGGTTATTCAGCAAAATTATTTCATTTTTTACTCTTAGTCATGATCGCCATGACTGTTATAGTTTCGTTCCAGACCGTTGGAACTCTCCTTGTCTTTGGAATGCTTCTTGCCCCTGCCGCTACAAGCACTTTTCTGTCTCGGCAACTTGGCAGCATGATGATGATCGCCAGCGGTTTCGGGACTCTTTCGGTCTATGCAGGGCTTCTCTTAAGTTACCACTTCAATCTGTCAGCAGGCGGGTGCGTTGTATTAGTCGCTGTCGGCATATTTTTTATTGTCTTTCTTTTCTCCCAAAGGTCCAGACAGGAGCATTTTCATGGTTGAACATGCCATTACCTTGAAAGAGGCATCAATCGGCTATGACGGCAGATCAGTACTCTCAGGTTTAAACCTGACCCTGCCTCAGGGAGCATCACTGGCGTTAGTGGGAAGCAACGGCTCTGGGAAATCAACGTTATTAAAAACTTTGGCAGGTCTTTTACCCACCATTAAAGGAAGTGTTGAAATTTTAGGTGATAAACCAGGCCGACAGCCTCTCCGGATATCTTATCACTGCCAATTCCATCCGAACTCCTTTCTTCTTCCCTTACAAAGTATTGATGTGGTTCGGATGGCTCGATTTCCTGTCAGGGGTCTGCTTGGGCGCTTTACAAAAGAAGACGAAAATATTGTCCGGGAATCCCTGGCATACATGAATGCCCTCGAACTCTCCGAAAAACCAGTCAACGCCCTTTCGGGCGGTCAAAAACAAAGAGTTTTTCTCTCCCACACGCTTGCACGAAAAGCCGACCTTCTTCTTCTGGATGAGCCAACTGCCGGTCTGGATGTATATGGCGCAGAACTCTATGAGAAACTGATTCTTCGACTTAAACATGAAGGTAAGACGCTTCTTGTCGCCACTCACAGCATCAGGGAAGCATCCCAATGCGACTATGTCCTGCTTCTTGCTTCCCGAGTAGTCGCTTTCGGCACGCCTGCCCAGGTTATGACTCCGGCAAACCTTCTCGACACTTTCGGCCTGGTCGCCCAGTTCAGTGGTACTGACCTTTTAATCATGGATAACCATTATAGATCTGATCACGCGTAACATGAAAAGAAAAACAAGACAGAGGGAAATCATCAAACATGTATTTCAGTCAGAAGGACGGCCAATGAACCCGTTGGAAATCCTGAGTCTGGCTCAATACAGCTTTTCAGGTTTAAGTCTGGCCACTGTCTACCGTGCCGTAAAAGAACTGGTGGAAGAAAAATGGCTGATAACTGTCGAAGTGCCTGGACTCTCACTCTATTATGAGATAAATCGTCACAAGCACCATCATCATTTTTATTGTTATGCCTGCAGCAAGGTTTTTGAGGTGGATGGCTGTGTATCTGTTGAAGGTCTGACACCAAAAGATTTTTTGCTTGAGTCCCATGAGATACTTCTCAGTGGAAAATGTTCCGGCTGCATGCCTCGGTAAACAGGGCTGTACCTGGCCTGCCGCACTGAAACTGCCATCATAGAGATTCGGGTGAAGGGGGTTCCTCGTCAGGCTGGAACGCTCCGCTTTCGATAAGCTCATGCCAGAGCTTGAGACTTTCGGCGGCCTCCGCTTCATCAATAATTTTCAGGGCAAACCCTGCGTGAATAATGGTGTACTGTCCGGTCTGAATGTCTGGGACATATTCAAGACACGCCCTTGTTTTTGAACCGTTCACATCCACCGTCCCCATTTTAAGGCCGTTTTCATCAAATATTTCAAGGAGTTTTCCGGGTATGGCAAGGCACATTGCTGCTTATGGTTTATTGATTGCAGAGAAATTATAACGATACATATACGATAAAAAACCTCAACTCCCGCCTACTGAATACCCCGATAGTGACCTGCAAGACAGCTTCGACCGATAATTGCCTGGCCGAGAGAGAGGCCTCCATCGTTTGAAGGAACTAGGGCATGGGTAAGTACTCTGTATCCAGCACCTTCCAGCTCACGAACCAGAGTTTCAAACAGAAGCACATTCTGAAAGACACCGCCACTCAATACAACTGTCTTTATGCCAGTTGCCTGAGAAGCTTTTCTGATAATATCCGAAAAACAGGTGACCAGAGTCCGGTGAAACCGTCGACTGATTTCGCTGGCAGAAACACCCTGCTGCACTGCTGAAGCAGCATCCTGAATAATCGGTGACACCATCATAATCCATCGTCCGTTCTCCTCCTGAAGAGCATAACGAAATGCCGAATGGCCCATAGTCCCGCCGGCCGCAAGCATAAGCTCAATAGCGGCCTCGCCCTCGTAGGTTATCTCGCCCTGCATGCCGCAAAGGGCTGCAACTGCATCAAACAGTCTGCCGCAACTCGACGTTTCATAAACACTGACCCCCTTTTGAAGCAGCTCAAGAACAGGCTCAATGCTTCTCTCCTTCATAAACGGAAGATCGGGCATAGTGGAAAAACTTCTTGAAAGATAACCAAGTGCGGCTCGCCAGGGCTGCATGACAGCTGCATCACCGCCCGGCAGCGGCATTGATTCAAACGAGGCAAATCGCTCCGCACCTGCAGCATCACCAATCAGCAGCTCTCCTCCCCATATTGTTCCATCAGTACCATAACCTGTCCCATCCAGCACAAGGCCGATTGCGGGACCAGCATCCCTGTTTTCAGCAAGACATGAGGCAAGATGGGCATGATGATGCTGGACAGCAAGCACCGGACGCTCCTGCCTGAGGGCCCACTGCGTTGTCATGTATGCGGGATGCAGGTCATGAACCAGAAGCTCAGGAACAGCCTGAAAAAGATGCTGCAGATGGATGGCAACATGCTGAAAATGCCGGTATGCCTCAAAGTTTTTCATATCGCCTATATGCTGGCTCATCAAGGCGTGAGTGCCCTTCAGGAGAGCAATGGTATTTTTTAGCTCTCCTCCGGTGCCAAGAACCACCGGCCCATTCTCCCTGAGGTAAACCGGCGCCGGCACATATCCCCTGCTCCTCCTTATCTGCCGAAGCGATCCGGAAGAGTGAATAGTCACGGAATCGTCACATTTCAGATAGATTGGCCGGTTATGCATGAGAAAAGCATCGGCAATGCCCTTGAGCCGCAGAAGAGCTTCCTCATCTTCATTGACAAGGGGTTCCTCACTGAAATTCGCACTGGTCATCACGAGAACATCAAGTGCTTCATCGAAAAGCAGGGTATGAAGCGGTGTATAGGGAAGCATGACCCCAAGCCGGTCATTACCCTGCGCTATTGATGGAGAGAGCCCTTCAACAGTTCTCTTTTTGAGAAGGACAACAGGTGCTTCCGCGGAAGTCAGCGCCGTACATTCACCCTCGCTGAGTTCACAGAAGTGCCCGGCAAGCGCCATATCACGCATCATGACGGCAAAGGGTTTTGCCTGACGCCCCTTCCTCTCCCTCAATCGGCGAACCGCTGCATCATTGCGTGCATCGACAGCAAGATGAAAGCCTCCAATTCCTTTCAGCGCAACAATTCTGCCCATCTTGAGGAGAACTGCAGCTTCAGCAGCCACATCCTGAAAAGTGCAGGATTTGCCGGCTGTATCAATGAGAGAGAGTGACGGACCGCACACCGGGCAGGCATTTGGCTGAGCGTGAAACCGACGGTCAAAGGGATTATGGTACTCTTTTTCACATTCCGGGCACTGGGAAAAGCCGTGCATCGATGTAAAAGGGCGATCATAGGGAAGGCGCTCGACAATAGTATAGCGCGGACCGCAATTGGTGCAGTTGATAAAGGGATAACGAAACCGACGGTTTGCCGGGTCAAGAAGCTCACTCCGGCAGTCGCTGCAAAGCGCAATATCGGGCGGAATGAGGGTCTCGACCTCGGAGTCCGCGCTGGAATCCCCGATCATAAATCCCTCTCCAGAAAGAGTGGCAACAGTGCACTCCTCCATTGTCTCTATTTTCGCAAGCGGTGGCGCGTCACTTTTGAGTCTGCTGCAGAAAGTTTCAAGAAGAGAAGGAATACCCTGAACCTCTATCAGGACGCCTGATGAGGTGTTCCTGATAAAGCCTTTCAAAGCGTACTGAGTGGCAAGACGATAGACAAACGGCCGGAATCCTACTCCCTGCACGATACCATTGACCAGCAGTCGCCTCCGCTCTTCAGCGGTATGATCCCTGAGACTCAGTGCTGTTTCTGTTTGTTTTTAATCCATTCCAGCCAGACATCAAGTCCCTCTCCGGTTTTTGCCGACAGTTCAAACCATTCAAGGTGATGATTGACCCGCATGGCATTCTCCCGGCACTTCCGAACATCAAAATCAACATAAGGGAGAAGGTCGATCTTGTTGAGAATGCAGAGATCGGCTTCATGAAACATGTTCGGGTACTTCAATGGTTTGTCGTCACCCTCAGTCACACTGATAATCACCACTTTCAAGGCTTCACCAAGATCAAACATAGCCGGACAGACAAGATTGCCGACATTCTCAATACAGAGCAGCGAGTTATCACGGAGTTCAAGCTCCCTGACGGCACTGTTGACCATCAAAGCATCAAGATGGCATCCCGAACCTGTATTTATCTGTATAACGGGTACACCGAGAGCCTGAATACGTTCAGCATCGTTGGTGGTCTGCTGATCGCCCTCTATAACGGCCACCGGCATGTGCTTCTGAAGAGAAGGAATGATTTTTTCAAGGAGCGAGGTTTTTCCTGAACCGGGGGAACTCAGAAGGTTAAGCGCAAAAATCTTCTTTGCCTCAAAATATCCCCGGTTTCTTTCGGCAAGAAGATTGTTTTTCTGGAGGACATCCTGTTCAAGGGCAATAGTGCGACTTTTGCCTTGATGATGATGCTCATGAGTATGTTCATGATGGTGATCGCTTCCGTGAAGATGACTTTCTCCATGGACGTTTTCGCTGACATGAACATGATAATCATTGAGGCCCGGCTTGCGGAGCACTGCCCCGGCCTCGGATGAACAACCGCAGGTATCGCACATTCTCTTATTCTCCCTCTTGGTCTTCTATAGTTATTGACTTAATTACAAATTCCTCGCCCGACACAATCTTCACCCGCAGTGAACGGCATACGGGACATTCTGCATAGTAAAAAGAAACAGGGAACATTGCGCCGCATTCTCCACACTCGCCAAGACCTTCAGGTTCATCAACGGCAAGCAACGCCTCTTCGGCAAGCGTTCCTTTCGCTGCAGCCGAAAAACAGAATTTCAACGATTCGGGCTCAATACCTGCAAGCTTGCCTATAACAAGATCAATTCCAGAAATACGTCCTGCACCTTCCTTTCGCGCTTTTGCCTCTACAGCCTCAACTATGGAAAGCGCAATGCTCATTTCATGCATAATGGTAAATATAAAGATTAGATTCCTCACTTCGTTCGGAATGACAGTATGGAAAAAAACAGAATGACATTGGGACGGATAAACAAACATGAACGGATGAACATACAGGGACGGATGAACAAACGGAAAAGAATGAACGACAGGACATTGTGACGTAACTTTGGCAAGGTAGTTTTTGATCATCATTTTTTTTGTACCTTTGATGGAAATATATTTCTGAAAAGGCATATAATAAAGGTTGAATTTGAAGCACCTTACTGGATTATGCAATGTTCCGGCCAGTGATATCAAGCATATACTTGACATGGCCGCCGACTTTAAAAAGGAGTTAGTAACCGCCAATCCCTCTTTTAAAACCACTCTCTCCAATAAGCGCATTGCACTGGTTTTTTTTGAAAATTCAACCCGTACCCGTTTTTCCTTTGAAATAGCTGCACGGCATCTTGGTGCGGGAACCCTGAACTTCAGTGCTGCTTCAAGCAGCGTGAGCAAGGGGGAAACCCTGAGCGATACCATTAAAAACCTTGAAGCAATGCAGGTTGACGGGTTTGTGCTGCGCCACCCCTCTTCAGGAGCTGTGGATCTGATAACAGGTATAACCTCGAAAACGGTCATCAATGCAGGTGACGGATCGCATGAGCACCCGACACAGGCTCTACTCGACATGTTTACCCTTCGGGAATATTTTGGAAAAATTGAAGGACTCAGGGTGATCATTATCGGAGATGTTCTTCACAGTCGGGTTGCCCGTTCCAACATATACGGACTCCTTACAGCAGGAGCGGAGGTGGGACTCTGCAGTCCTGTAACCCTGATGCCACCAGATGCAGCCCAACTTGGAGCAGTCCTGTTCACTGACCTTGACCAAGCCATAGCATGGGCAGATACAGCAATCGTGCTTCGCCTCCAGCTCGAACGCGCTACTGGAGGATACCTCCCCTCCCTTGAGGAGTATTCCGTTTATTACGGACTTACCGATGAACGCCTTGAAAGAATCCAGAAACATCTTCTGGTGCTTCACCCTGGACCGATAAACCGTGAAATTGAAATATCAAACAATGTTGCCGACCGCATACAGCCGCCCGGTTACTCGAAAAGCATGCTGCTTGAACAGGTTACCAACGGGGTTGCTGTCCGTATGGCTGTGCTGAACACTCTGCTTGCCTGATAAAAACAATCTGAAACCCTGTAACCGCTTTATTATCTCAGCTATGAACAACACCTATCGTCTCTGCAGAACAGCTTTAATCCTGTGTGCACTGCTTTTGATCTCATTGACTAACGCTCCGGCTGAAACGCTGCTGAACCCAACGACCAAAACAATCTTCAATCCGCTTCCTGCTGACCCGATGGAACCGCAGGTTTCCGTCATGCCCTGGGTGGGTAAGCGTTTTCTGAATCTCAATATCGGAACAACGGCTGATCTGTACCAGAGCCACAGCAAAAAATTTGCCATAGGCGTGGATTTCGGAACCTGGTCGCTCCTGCGCGAAAGTGACAACTTCAAATTTCCGGTTGATGCGGTCACCTATCTTTTTGGTCTCAACACCAGCTGGAAAGAAAAGATCAGCAATGAAACGCTTCCTTTTGACGAATTCAGCGGCAGAGTCCGGCTAAGCCATATCTCTGCCCATTTCGAAGACGGCCATTATGAGCCGGATGGCAGCGGATGGATCCCTGAACCAGGCGGTCCCAATATTCCCTTCACCTACAGCCGTGAGTTCATGGATCTCGTACTGGCACTGAGCGCTCCTGGCCACCGGGTCTATGCCGGTTATCAGTACATCTACCACACCATCCCAGAGGGCATCAATCCAAACTCTTTCCATGCAGGTGCTGAACTCTCCACTCCCGGCAATACCTATCTTGCAGCGGATGTAAAGCTGCTGCCAGTCTGGCAGTCAACACTTCAGGAGACAAGAGGATACAGGGGTACATGGAATCTTCAGGCAGGTATGCGTCTCAATGCCATAGGGCTTGAAAAGGTCAGGGTTGCATGCAACTATTTTTCAGGAATGAGTATGCAGGGCATGTACTTCTACCACCCTGAAAGCTACACTACATTAGGCGTGATTATAGATATCTAAGACAATCGACTTGAGCTATCGATACGCCTGCAGGTGTGATTATTGTGCTGAGTTGAAAAACTCCGGAACAGCATTGTGCAGTCCTTCGGGCTTTTGTGCAAGAATGTAGTCGGCAAGAAACGGCGGATAGAGGTCATAGTGATCAAGATCGGCAAGCGGAAGCCAGCTCACCTTAAGAATCACCTGCCGGTCATCGGGATATTCAGGGTCTTTGCCGGTTATCATCTCACCTCCGGTAACCGTACAGAAAAAGCCAAGCGATACTGAATGATGAAGGCTGCCCTGTGCCTCTACACCCGGGCCAGGATAGGGATAGAGCAGCTCTTTTATAAAAAGCAGACTGCCGACCCGACACTCAAGCCCCGTCTCTTCCATCATCTCCCTCGTCAACGCCTCGTCAAGTGTTTCGCCGCGTTCAACAACACCACCAGGAAGAATCCAGTAACTCTCAGGAAGCAGAGGGTCTTCAGGCGCAAAACTTTTGTGTTCAATAAGGAGCACATGACCATCAAGAATACATAATGCACAGACCCTTAACCTGACCTGGGACATGATAATTTTACCGTAAAATTAAACAAAAACCTATAGGCTTTGAAGTACATAAGGGTAATAATACAAACCCGTTACCAAAGAAAGAAAAAGTCCTGTTTGGTCTTTTTATACTATTTTTATTAAATTTAACGATATTGTAATAATGTACGTTCTTTTCAACCCGTTCCGAGCCTATGCGAATAGGTGAGGAATTTATGTTTCTAGTCAACACACACACAACCTAACGGAGAACACACATGAAAAAAATGCTATCGCTTGCTGCAATGTTTGCGGCACTGTCATACGCATCACCGGCATTTGCTGATCTGAACTTTGGCGGGGACGCATCCGTCCGCGTGAGAGACTGGGGCGGCACAAGCAGCCCTAAAACTGATAATGTGGCCTGGCAATATCGTATCCGCCTGAATGCTGCCGCGGATCTTGGTGACGGCTATTTCTTCAAGGCTATGCTCACCGACGAAGACCCTAAAGGCGGCGGATGGCAGACTGTCGGCTATGGCAATACAGAGGTGTATAATCTTCAGGTCTCCCAGTTCTATTTTGGCCACAATTCCTCATGCGACCATTACTCCATAGGCCGTCTTCCGCTCAATTCAGCCAACAACCCTCTCTTTGATCTGACACTCTATCCTACGCAGACTTACGACATCCCGACAGCCACCATCAATCTCGACCGTGTTTTCGGCGCAAACTACGGCATGAAAGTCGGCGATGGCGATCTGAATGCTACGTTTGTCGTCCTTGACAACAATGCCGCAGGTGACACTGCCTTAAGTGGTGACGGCCTTCTGAATGATGGTTACGGCTTGCTTGCTTCATACAAATTCAACATCGGCGACGTTACCCTTGACCCGCAGATAATTACTGTACTGACAAAATCTGATGTATGGAATCAGTCGCTTACACCAATTCATCAAGGATTCAGGCCTTTTACTCTTGGAACTAACCTTGCCGTTCCCCTCGGTGGTATCAAGTTTACTGCCAGCGGCTTCTATACCAGAGGAAGCGGCACAACTCCTGCTGGCGCTTCTAATCCAATAGCACTTGGCTCAAATCCTTACGGCACTCCAAATCCAAGTGCTGGTATAAAAGTTGACTACTTCGGTGATCTGTTCAGAATCAAGGGTGAGTCCGGTCCGTTTATGGCTTGGTATGACTATAACCAGACCACTGACAAATCAACAAACATAGTTGCAGGCAATCAGGTTAATCATGTCTACACCAACCAGTTTGTCTGGGCTCAGTACAAGATAAAAGTACACGAGTCAGCGAAAGGCAGCTTTACCATTCAGCCAACTTTCCGGTACACGGCAATCAAAGATCACAACGATTACAATTCAGTAGATACAAAAGATGGTCGTCTTCGTTCAGAACTCTGGGCAACAGTGACCTTCTAAATTGCTGTCTCTCTGGTAGAAAAAAGCCGCAGGAAACTGCGGCTTTTTTTCCTTAAGCTTTATTTTCTTCTATTTTATGTCGTTATGGACATAATTCCTGAATGAAACGATTGTTACTTCAGGATTTTTAACGATATTAGAAAAGGGCCACCCGTAACAGCGTGACAAGGCAACTATGAACAAACGGAGCTAAACGGCTTTTTTACATTTTCCTTAACATTTTCTTTTCGACATACAGTAACAGCCAGAAAAATAAGTTTTTTTTGTTGCAGGCTTTTTTGTTGAATACCGTTCTGCTACCCTGCATGGAGTAGCTTTTGTACATTAAACCGTCTTATTTCCATAACTAAAACACAACAGCGGTACTATGATTACCATCAAAAAAATCATTTGCCCGGTTGATTTCTCGGGTTTGTCGCGCAAAGCGCTGCAATACGCCAACGAATTTGCGAGACTCTCCGGCGGAGAGGTCTTTCTGGTCGGTGTTATCGAGAATGATCCTACCATCAATTATTCACACGGACTTGAAAAAGAACGCGCTGATGCCGAGACACAACTTGCCTCTTTAATTGAAGAAGAGAAGATGGCCGGTATTGTTGCTGATTATGTGATTTATGAAGGATTTGCCGAAGAGTGCATCCTCGACTATGCCAAACGTCAGGAAGCAGATATCATTATTATGGGTTCACATGGTCGCCGCGGCCTGAAACGTATGATCCTCGGCAGTGTTGCAGAACATGTGATACGTCGTGCTCCCTGCCCGGTACTTGTAGTCAAGGAGAATGAACACGAGTTTATCAAGTGAGATTCTGCTGCTTCTATGCAGAAAACAAAAATCTGAACACATTTTTTTAACAATCAAAGCAAACTTTTATGGCACAAAATGTCAGAGACGTTTCCACTAACGAAGAGGTGACCAGTACACGGAGGGTTATCGCCGCGTCGTCGGTCGGTACACTCATCGAGTGGTATGACTTTTATATTTTCGGTACTCTTGCAAAAATTATTTCTGAACAGTTTTTCCCAAAAGACAACCCGACAGCCGCCTTGCTTGCCACACTGGCAACCTTTGCCGCAGGTTTTGTCATCCGGCCGTTCGGTGCACTTTTCTTTGGACGCCTTGGTGACCTTATCGGACGGAAGTATACCTTTCTTGTTACTCTTGTGATCATGGGTGGTTCGACGTTTGCCATCGGTCTTGTCCCCGGCTATAAAACCATTGGATTTTTTGCTCCGGCTATTGTTTTCCTTTTAAGACTGCTTCAAGGACTTGCTCTTGGAGGTGAGTATGGCGGAGCGGCAACATACGTCGCCGAACACTCTCCTGAAGGGAAGCGGGGTTTCTGGACCAGCTTTATCCAGACAACGGCAACCTTGGGTCTGTTCCTCGCTCTCGGCGTTATACTTATTGTACGCCAGACACTCGGTGTTGAAACCTTCGGTGACTGGGGATGGCGCATACCTTTCATTCTTTCAGCATTTCTTGTGGCAATTTCGGTCTTCATCCGTTTGAGGATGTCGGAGTCTCCGCTGTTCGTTAAAATGAAAAAAGAAGGCAAAACCTCCGCAAATCCTCTTGCAGAGAGCTTCAAGCAAAAAGACAACCTTAAGATGGTACTGATTGCACTGCTTGGTGCAACGGCCGGTCAGGGTGTTGTCTGGTATACCGGACAGTTCTATGCACTCTCATTCCTGCAGAACGCCTGTAACATCGAGTTTGTACAGAGCAACTTCATCATTTCGATAGCCCTGCTTATCGGCACCCCATTCTTTATTGTCTTCGGGGCGCTTTCCGATAAAATCGGGCGCAAGTACATCATGATGGCGGGTATGCTGATCGCTGTTATCGCTTATCGTCCTATCTACACCATCATGTACAATGACGCCAACCTCAAAAATAAGGTGGAGGTTGTTGAGAAGAAGGATGTCAAGATTAAAAATGCAGTGAAAGGCGCAGATTCCCTGATCACAACTATCACCACCAAGACATTTACCGACGGAACAACCTTCAAGGAGACTGTAAAAGCAAAGTTCCCTGTTGATCCTGCTCTTAAGGCTGCCATGTCGAAAGAGAAGCTGAAACCTGAAACCAAGAAGGAAGTAACCCTTCCTAAAGACCTGTACTACAAAATGATAGGACTTGTCCTTATTCAGGTGATTTTTGTCACCATGGTGTATGGGCCGATTGCTGCGTTCCTGGTTGAAATTTTCCCGACTCGTATCCGCTACACATCGATGTCGTTGCCATACCATATCGGCAACGGTGTTTTCGGTGGTCTGGTACCGCTTATTTCAACCCGTCTTGTTGAAGCAACCCGTCCGGGCCCAGGCCTGCCGCCTGCTGATCCGCTTGCAGGTCTCTGGTACCCTATTTTGATTGCCAGCGTAAGTTTCGTCATCGGATCGCTCTACATATCCAACAAGACCAACAACCTGGACGCTTAGTAACCAAGAACCTTTTAAATCAATTACATTATGTCAGCAATAAAAAGGATTTTCGGGATTGTCTGGGCACTGATGGGTGTCGGGATTGTCCCTCTGGTTATAAAGCAGGCAATGAAGGAGATAGCAGCAAAACCCAGTGAAGAGAACTGGATTTTCTGGTCTATTGTTATTGTCGTGCTTATGCCGATTATCGCATTCAGCCTTATTACCTTCGGCGTTTTTGCCCTGAAGGGCGAATACGATACGCTTGAAGATATCTGAATAACTTCTGCCTGTTCTTTTTTTTAAAAGGTAAAGCCGCATGGTTTATGCGGCTTTACCTTTTTTTATTTATTGTTTTTCGGTACCCTGAAAAAATATGCATCTAACAAACCCAACTGAAATGACTGATGGATAATCAGGATGCTCTTGATGAAAAACTTGCTGCGCTGCCAGCTAAACCAGGGATTTATCAATTCAGGAACTCTGCAGGAAAAATTATCTATGTCGGCAAGGCAAAAAACCTTCGCAACAGGGTTCGATCATATTTCAGAAATCAGCAGCAGCACTCAGGTAAAACACTGGTCCTTGTCTCTCATATCACCGATTTCGAAGTCATTATCACTTCTTCGGAGGTTGAGGCACTGATTCTTGAAAACAATCTGATCAAGGAGCTGAAGCCTCGCTATAATGTTAATCTGAAGGATGATAAAACATATCCTTATCTGGTCATCACCAATGAGCCTTTCCCGCGGATATTCTTTACCCGCCAGCTTAAAAGGGATGGCTCCACATGGTTCGGCCCTTATACGGAAGCGCGTCAACTCCGCTCAATCCTTGATCTTATCGGATCGATATTTCCTGTACGGAGCTGTAAATACCGACTGAACAAGGAGAATATTGCATCTAAAAAATTCAAGGTCTGCCTTGATTACCACATCCATAAATGCAAGGGTCCGTGTGAAGGACTGGTGCAGGAAGAGGAGTATCTCAGTATGATCAGGGAGATCACCCGGCTGCTGAAAGGAAAAACCTCAAGCATGATACGTTCACTCAGCGACACCATGCAGATACTGGCATCAGAGCTGAAATTCGAACAGGCGGCGGAAATCAAAGCACAAATCGACAGCTTGAAGCGCTATGCTGAACGTCAGAAAATGGTGGCAGGCGATGGACTGGACAGAGATGTTTTTGCTGTTGCAGCCGGTGAAAATGAAGGTTGCGGAGTTGTGTTTAAAATCCGGGAGGGAAAACTGCTTGGCTCGCAGCATATTTACATGAATAATACCCATGGGGAAACCGACGCCGAACTGCAGGCAAGGGTGGTTGAAAAATACTATCTGGAAACCCTTGAACTTATTCCTGATGAAATTTTGCTGCAGGAAGCGCTTGCGGTTGATGAAGAGGATGCGTTGAGGGCCTTCATCGTGGAAAAACAAAAAAAAGAATATCAAGAGAAAAAAAACATCAGGTTCATTGTACCGCAAATCGGCGAAAAAGCGCATCTGGTAGAGATGTGCCGACAGAACGCGCGACACCATCTTGAGGAATACCTTATCCAGAAACAGAAAAGAGGAGAGATTGCCCGTGAACACTACGGTCTGACAGATCTCAGGGAGCTGCTGCACCTGCCGAAAATCCCGCAGCGAATTGAGTGTTTCGATAATTCTCATCTTCAAGGCACTGATTATGTCAGTTCAATGGTCTGTTTTGAGAAGGGTAAACCTAAAAAATCGGATTACAGAAAGTTCAAGCTGCAGACGTTTGAAGGTTCGGACGACTATGCCGCAATGGAAGAGGTGATTCAACGGCGTTATGCAGGAGCACTTTCAAAAGATCTCCCTCTGCCTGACCTCATCGTTGTCGACGGGGGAAAAGGCCAGGTCAATACTGCTTATCATACCCTGAATGCTCTCGGTATCTCGATTCCCGTTATCGGACTTGCAAAACGCATTGAGGAAATTTTTACTCCCCAGAACAAAGACCCTTTCAACCTGCCTAAAACCTCTCCGGCGCTTAAACTGCTCCAGCAGCTTCGAGATGAAGCTCACCGCTTTGCAATTACTTATCACCGAACACTGAGAAGCAAGAGAACTTTGCAGACTGAACTCACGACTATTGCAGGAGTTGGAGAAAAAACAGCATTTAGATTGCTTGAGCAGCTCGGTTCAGTTGATGCTGTTTCACAAGCCACTATCGAGGAACTGAAGGCTGTAACAGGAGAAAAAATTGCAGAAGCCATTTACCGTTTTTACAGACCATGAATGTGTCCGTTCTCACCTATGCCAGTCCCTCACTATGTTTTTCTTAATAAATTCTGTTATATTTATGTATGGGTAATGTGACCGAAGGTAGAGAAACTCTTTACGATAGTTTATGAACGCACCTGATTATTTCGACGATAATTACTATAACCCCGCAGGATCTTCAGGAAAAGAACCTCCTGACCTTGATGGGCTGGATTCCATGTTTGATTCTGAAGAGCTTCTTGACCGCATCAATCAATATAACGAGGATGGCTTTGTGCTTGAGGCACTTGCAGTTGCGCACCGCCTTGAAGATATTGCACCATGCAATACTGAAACCTGGTTCCACCTCGGTAACTGTCTGACCTTGAACGGTTATTTTGATGAAGCTCTCAAAGCGTTTCAGAAGGCGGTTGTCTTCAGTCCCTCAGACTGCGAAATGAGCCTTAATCTTGCACTGGCATACTTTAACACAGGCAATCTTGATGAGGCTCTTGCAGAGCTTAAAGAGATCATTGTAGACTCCTCTATTGAAAAGGAGTACCATTACTACAAGGGAATTATTCTGCAGCGGCTTGAACATTTCATTGAAGCGGAATTGAATTTTGAGCATGCGTTGGAGATTGATCCTGATTTTGCTGATGCATGGTATGAACTTGCCTACTGCAAAGATATTCTTGGTAATCTTGAAGCAAGTACCTCATGCTATCGGAAAACACTCGATCATGATCCGTACAATATTAATGCATGGTACAACAATGGCCTGGTATTGAGTAAGATGAAACGGTACGATGAGGCGCTTGACTCTTACGACATGGCTCTGGCTATTGCTGATGATTTCAGTTCAGCATGGTATAACCGCGCAAACGTTCTTGCCATCACCGGACGTATTGAGGAGGCAGCCGAAAGCTACTTGAAAACCCTGGAGTATGAACCGGAGGATATGAACGCACTGTATAATCTCGGTATAGCTTATGAAGAGCTTGAGGAGTACAGTGAGGCCATACACTGTTACAACCGCTGTATAGAGGTCAACAATGATTTTGCAGATGCATGGTTTGCACTTGCATGCTGCCATGAAGCTCTTGAAGAGTACGAAGAAGCATTTACTGCAACCCTGGAGGCTCTGAAAACAACACCGGACAGCATTGAGTTTCTTTTACTTAAAGCTGAGATAGAGTACAATCTCAATCTTCTTGAAAACTCCATTGCGACCTATCGTGAAATAATTAGACTTGATGCGGAAAGTCCGCAGATATGGGTTGATTTTGCCATTGTTCTCCGGGAGGCTGGACAGATCAATGCATCGATTGATGCTCTCGAGCAATCACTGAGGCTTCAGCCACTTTCAGCCGATGCTCACTTTGAAATTGCCGCAGCCTATTTCGCTATGGGCGACAAACTCAGTACACTGAAGGCACTGAGCAAAGCATTCAAAATTGATCCTGATAAGAAAGAGCTTTTTCAGAGCACTTTTCCGGAACTTTATCAGCAGGATTCCATCAGGCTGATGCTCGGTATTTCATGATCACTGAGAGAGTGCGGATACTCGGTCTCATCGGCCGTGAAGTGGATTATTCATACTCTCCTCTTATCCATAATACGGCATTCGGAATACTCGGCACGCCGTATTATTATACTGTTTTCAACATCGAAGACCAAAGTCTGATCCCGGATGCCCTGCGGGGCGCAAAAGCACTCGGCATTCGGGGATTTAACGTCACTATCCCCTATAAAAAAGAGGTTGTTCCCTTTCTTGATGAACTCTCACAGGAAGCAAAATCCATTAAGGCGGTCAACACCATCGTCAACGAGCATGGTAAACTTATCGGCCACAATACTGATATTGCAGGTTTTGCATCCCCTCTTCTCCCCTATAAAGAGAGGATAACAGGGAAGCATGTCTGCATTTTCGGCGGAGGCGGAGCAGCTCTTGCAGCAATTGAAGCATTTAAACGGTTTTTTATGCCGAAAGAGATAGTGCTTTTTGTCCGTGACCTGGAAAAAGCACGGAATATCGTTGATGAAACCTGGCATGATCCAGCGCTTCCTGTCACCATAGTCAGGTCAGACGACATGGAAAAAATCAGGGGATGCAGTGTTATCGTCAATGCAACACCAATCGGGACCATAGGACGGGAGCAGGGCGGCATGACCAGTATTATTCCTCTTGACCAGGAGCTGATAAGCTCTGACCAGATCGTATATGACATGGTATACAATCCTGTTGATACACCGCTTTTGCAGACGGCTGAACGCACAGGAGCCAAAACCATATCAGGCGTTGAAATGCTGATCGGCCAGGCAGAACGCTCTTTTACTCTCTGGACCGGGATGGAGATGCCGGTTACTGCTGTAAGAACGGCTCTTCTGCATGAAATGCATAACAACAAACCTGATTATCAGCCGCACACATGAAATGGTTTTTCACCTTTATTCTTCTGGTTGTCACCATTGATCAACTGACCAAAAAACTTGCAGTCAGGTTTCTCAGAGATACCGCTCAAAGCATCACCATCATTCCTGACCTGCTTTCACTGACTTATACTGAAAACAAAGGTGTGGCTTTCGGGATGGAATTTGCGCCGCCAGCAATACTCCTTTTTCTGACAGGAGTTATTACTGTGTTTGTGCTTTTCTATGTTATCCTGTCAAAAAACCGAACAACCCTCTTTCTTATCCCATTTGCTCTTATTGTCGGAGGTGGCGCAGGCAATATGATTGACCGTGTGACCATTGGACGGGTTGTTGATTTCATCTATTTCAACCTCTATCACGGACAGGTTTTTGGCACATCCCTCTCTCTCTGGCCGATTTTCAATGTTGCGGACTCCGCCATCACGATAGGGGCCTGCATGCTGATTCTTTTTCATAACAGAATATTTCCGGAAGACAATCCCACAGAGAAAAACAATGTTTGCTGATATTCACTGCCATTTGTCTTTCCCCGAGTTTGACCAGGACAGGGAAATTGTCATAAAACGGTTGATCGAAGAGCAGGTAACTCTTATCATCGATCCGGGTACCAACCTTCCTACAAGCAAAAAGTCAATTGATCTGGCCCTGGAGTACGATTTTATCTATGCCAATGTCGGCCTGCACCCTCATGAAGCATCACTCCCTGTCGAAGAAAGCATTTTTATAGAACTTGAGGCTCTTGCAAAGTCACCGAAAGTTGTCGCTATTGGTGAAATAGGACTCGACTATCATTACCCTGACTATAATCGGCAGGCCCAGCAGGATGCGTTCCGACAGATGCTGAGAGTGGCACGAACTCTTGACATGCCGGTTGTTATCCATTGCAGGGATGCCTGGGATGATATGCTGCACATTCTTACCGAAGAAAACCATTCGGCCATGCGCGGAGTTATGCACTGCTTTTCCGGAGATATGGTTATCGCGAAGGAGTGTATACGGAAAGGCTTCAAGCTCTCCATCCCCGGAACGGTAACCTATAAAAACTCATTGCTGCCCGAAGTCATCAGAAATGTTTCACTTGATGACCTTCTCACGGAAACTGATGCACCTTACCTTGCACCTGTGCCATACAGGGGAAAGCGAAATGAACCTGCCTATCTCCCTTTAGTCACGTCTGCCATTGCGCGTATCAGAGAGATACCGGTCACTGAAACAGCTAAAGGCATTGCACAGAATACTTTTGAATTGTTTAGATTGTCAGCACCTTAAAATCGTCGGATTTTTACAGCCCGTCACTACGCAATTATTTTGAAATTCAGGCAAACTTGCTTAGGTTTGAGGCCGGTTACCCACAACATATGAAGCAACCAGAACTATAAACCATGAAAGAGATACAGTCGAGCGCTCAAGTTCAACAACAGTTTAAACCATCGGCAGAAGACAATCTGCTCTATGTTGCCATTAAATATAAAGCAGCAATTATTGGCACTCTTGTGTTGCTCCTGTGTATCGGAGGTGGAATTTTCTTCTGGATGCAACATCAGAAAACCAGTGAACAGGATGCTGCACTTCAGCTTTCGAGGATAGCTCCATTTCTTGACCATGGAGATTATAAAACCGCCATTGACGGAACAGTAACAATACCTGGCCTGAAAAAAATTTCTGATGATTATTCCGGTACCCCAAGCGGTAATATGGCGACGCTGCTGCTTGCCAATGCATATTACTCAATCAAGGATTATGATTCTGCCTTAAAGGTCTTTAAATCCGTATCTCTTGAAAACAAAGACCTTGCCGCTGCCGCTCTGTCTGGCGCAGGCGATTCCTATCTTGGTAAAAATCAGTTCGGAGCTGCTGCAGAGTCATATCAGGAAGCTTCTAAAAAGGCTGAAAACAGTGTCCTCAAAGCACAATATCTTACGCACGCCGCCGATAGTTACCAAGCTGTAAACCAGCTTCAGAAAGCATCAGAGCTTTATACTAAAGTCATCGCAGACTATCCCGGTTCAACAGGTGCGGCTCTGGCTCAGCGATCGCTCTGGAAAATTTCCGGAAAACTGAAATAACATTCTTTTACTCATTTTATTATTATAAAACCGCTTATCATGCCTGAACAGTTCATTATCAAAACAAGTCTTGGTGACATCGCCATCTCTCTTTACGACGATACTCCCCTGCATCGCGATAATTTCGTGAAACTTGTAAACGAAAAGTACTACGATGGGATCCGCTTTCACCGAGTTATCGAGGGGTTCATGATCCAGACCGGAGACCCTCTGTCGAGACATGAGGAGAAGCGCTCACTGCACGGCACCGGCGGACCATCAAACCGGATTCCTGCCGAGATCAAGCATCCCAACAAAAAAGGAACGCTTGCAGCAGCAAGGGACAACAATCCGCAGAAAGCCTCATCCGGCAGCCAGTTCTATATTAATCATGCAGACAATGGCTTCCTTGACGGTCAGTATACCGTATTCGGCATTGTAGATTCCGGTATGGATATTGTCGAACAAATCGCTGCGGTCAAAACCGATCCCAACGACAACCCTGTTGCCCCGGTAACCATAACCACCATTGTACCTGCAGTAAAGTCTTAAGGGCCAAACCATGGCAAGCATTGCTGTCAACATTCATGATATTCATGAGCAGATAAAAACTGCCTGCATTTCGGCAGGCAGACCGCCTGAAACGGTGCGTCTTATTGCTGTATCCAAAACCAAACCGGCATCACTTATAAAAGAGGCTTATGATGCTGGACAGATTGCATTCGGAGAGAGCTATGTTCAGGAGTTCATTGACAAAAGTCAGGACCCCCTGCTTGACAAGATTCCTATCGAATGGCATTTCATCGGGCACCTGCAATCAAACAAAGTGCGCTTTATTATCGACAAGGTAACCCTTGTTCACGGGATTGACCGTATTTCGACTGCAGAAGAACTTTCGAAACGAGCGATTCAGCACAATATACAAGTTGATTATCTCCTGGAAGTCAATACGTCAGGCGAAAGTTCAAAGTATGGAATGGATCCTGAAGAGGTTACTGCAGCAGCAGATACTCTCTTCCGTATGCCGAATATTACCCTTCGCGGTCTTATGACCATAGCTTCCCCTGACAGGGCAAAGGCCCGGAAAGAGTTCCGTAACCTTCGCATTCTGCTGGATTCGTTAAAAAAGATTTCCCCGAATCCAGAGAAACTTACCGAACTCTCAATGGGGATGAGTAGCGATTTTGAAGATGCCATTCATGAAGGAGCGACCATGATTCGTGTAGGATCGGCAATTTTCGGCTGGCGCTGAACAGATGGAGATCTGCAGGAGTCAATGTTCTAACATAATAAGCACTTGAAACTGATGTCAATAACCAATAAATACACCTTATCATGATCTCACAGCAGGTAAAAATCCAGGAAGCAGTTGCCTTTATCAGAACAAAAACGGAGGATGACTACCCGATCGGGATCGTTTTAGGTACCGGACTCGGGGGACTGGCTAAAGAGATAGATATCGAATTATCACTCGACTACGGGGATATACCGAACTTCCCTGTCTCCACGGTGGAAACCCACCACGGCAAGCTTATTTTCGGAATTCTTGCCGGAAAAAAAGTTGTTGCAATGCAGGGCCGCTTCCATTTTTATGAAGGATATTCCATGCACCAGATTGTGTTCCCGATAAGGGTCATGAAGCATCTCGGTGTTAAAACCCTCGGAATAACCAACGCGTGCGGCGGGCTGAACCCCTTGTTCAGAAAAGGCGATATCATGCTGATCGACGACCATATCAATCTGCTTGGAGGAAACCCCCTGATCGGACCGAACGATCCTCAAATCGGGTCGCGCTTCCCTGACTTGTGTGCACCTTACTCTCCCCGGATTCTTGAGCTTGCTGAAAAGGTGGCTCTTGAAAACAAAATAAAGCTTCAGCGGGGTGTCTATATTGCTCTTTCCGGCCCATGCCTTGAAACCAGGGCGGAATACCGTATGCTGAGAACTCTTGGCGCTGATGTTGTCGGCATGTCCACAGTGCCTGAAGTGATCGCCGCAGTGCATCAGGGTACAGAAGTGTTCGGCATGTCCATCATTACCGATGAATGCTTCCCGGATAACCTCAAATCTGTAAGTATTGAAGAGATCATTGAGGTATCAAACCTTGCAGAACCGAAAATGACCACAATCTTCAAATCAGTTGTTGCCAACCTTTAACATCCATAAAAAAGTATGATAGACGCCATCTCGTTCATTGACAAGACCCTTCGCTACCTCGACCAGCGGTATCTGCCTCTTCGAGAGGAATATGTCTCAACCAGAAGCCATCAGGAGGCCATAGAGGCTATTAAAACGCTTGCTGTCCGTGGCGCGCCACTTATCGGAGTTGCTGCAGCCTATACGGTCATACTCGGCATCAACAGTTTCAACGGAAGCAAAGAGGAATTCCCCCTGTTTTTCGGAACACTCATCGCCGACGTGGAAGCCTCACGTCCAACAGCCGTCAATCTTTTTTTTGCAACTGCCCGCCTGAAAAAGGTCTATGATGACAATTTTCAGGGTGATACTATCGAAACCCTGTTTGCAAAAATGATGGATGCCGCCCGTAAAATCCATGATGATGAAATCGCCAACTGCGATGCCATGTCGCGGCACGGGGTGGAACTGATCAAGAGCGACCTTGCGGAAATTCTGAAAACACGGAAACTCAACGTGCTGACCCACTGCAATACCGGTACACTGGCAACCGGGGGATCAGGCACTGCACTTGGTGTCATCAAGCTTGCATGGCAGGAAGGATTGATTGAAAGAGTCATTACATCAGAGAGCCGCCCGCTTTTGCAGGGTCTTCGTCTGACAGCCTGGGAGCTTGAGCAGGAAAAAATACCCTTTATCTCAATTTCTGATTCATCCTCGGCATTTCTGATGCAGAGAGGAATGATTGATTTTGGTATCGCGGGAGCTGACCGAATTGCTGCAAACGGCGACACAGCCAACAAAATCGGCACTTGTGCGCATGCCATCAGCGCCTGGCATCACAATCTCCCGTTCTACATTGCTGCACCGGTATCAACCATTGATATCACGCTCAGTAATGGAACACAGATTCCGATCGAAGAACGCAATGCAGATGAACTGAGAACGATTTTCGGCACCCAGGTAGCTACACCGACTACTCAGGTACTCAACTACGCCTTCGATGTCACTCCGGGAAAATATCTCAGAGGCATCATTACTGATAAAAAGGCTGTTGTAGGGAATTACGAGAGTGAACTGAAACTCATTGTGTAAAAGCTATATCTGGCAACAGAAAACAGTGTCTATCATTTTTCAGGCTTTTAAAAACCGGGCCGCTCAAGACCCGGTTTTTTTTATTTTCTGTCATGATTAAGCTGTATATTGTAATGACGCCGTATGTACAGGGAAATGAAAAGAGCGTTCCATTTGATTGTTCTCAAGAAAATCTGGAGGATGACATGAGTGAAACGAGTACCGAAAAATACAATTTTACAATTGTACGAGGTTTTGCTTTTTCTGCACTTTTCTGGCTTGTAATTGGTTTGATTGTCGGTCTCTGGATTGCCTTTGAAATGTTTGATCCAGCCCTTAATCTTACCCCGTGGCTCAGTTTTGGACGGCTCAGGGTAGTTCATACAAACGGTCTTGGCCTCGGATTCGGGCTTGCAGCAATTTTTGCAACATCATACTATATCCTTCAACGTCTGACTAGAACGCCCCTCCCTTTTCCCCGACTTGCACAGCTACATCTCTACTTCTTCAATACAATTATAGCCCTGGGGGCTCTGAGTCTCTTTGCTGGAATGAATACCACAAAAGAGTATGCCGAGCTTGAATGGCCTCTGGATATAGGCGTCGTGGTGCTCTGGGTCATGTTTGCCATCAACGTCTTCGGCACACTGATCAAACGGCAGGAAAAACAGATGTACATCTCACTCTGGTACATCATTTCCATGACTGTGGCTATTGCCATCCTCTATATAGTCAACAATCTTGAAATTCCCGTTACCCTCTTCAAGTCCTACTCGGTCTATGCAGGAGCAAACGACGCCAATGTCGAATGGTGGTATGCCCACAACGTTGTAGGCTTTATCTTTACGGTGCCGATACTTGCAATGTTCTATTATTTCCTCCCGAAATCAACAGGACTTCCCATCTTCAGCCACAGGCTCTCGATCGTCTCTTTCTGGGCGCTGAACTTTGCCTACCTATGGACAGGAGCACATCACCTTATGCTGACCCCCCTGCCCGAATGGATCCAGACGGTTGCAATAGCCTTCAGTATATTCCTGATTGCTCCCTCATGGGGTTCGGTGGTCAATGGCTACTACACTCTTCAAGGAAACTGGGATCAGATGCGTACCAATTATCTGGTCAAGTTTTTCATTGCCGGCATTACCTTTTACGGTCTCCAGACTATCCAGGGACCGTTGCAGGGACTGAGGACTCTTAATGCCTTTTTTCACTATACCGACTGGGTTATCGGCCATGTGCACATGGGCACCATGGGATGGGTAACTATGGTTATTTCGGCTTCATTCTATTACATGATTCCACGCATTACCAGTACGGAGCTTTACAGCGTCAAACTTGCAAACACCCATTTCTGGCTTATTCTGGTTGGCCAGTTCACATGGACCATAACCATGTGGATCGCAGGAATCCAGCAGGGTGCCATGTGGAAAGCCACCAATCCGGATGGTTCGCTGATGTACAATTTTCTTGATACAGTAACATCCCTTTACCCCTATTACAAGTTGCGGTTTGCTGCAGGGGTCATTTATTTTATCGGCATAATGATTTTTGCATGGAATCTGATTATGACTGTCAGGCAACAGCCAAGCCAGGCTGAAGCTTAAACGACAAGATCAACAAACAGGAGCTGCCATCATGGGGATTACTTCAAAACCGGTTGTTTTTGCTGTTCTTGCAGCCGTTGTCATCCTGATAGGTACCACAGTAACCGTCTTTATTCCTCTCTTCATGCCTTCGACGCAACCGGTCAGCGCCTCCATAAAACCCTACACTGCTGTGGAACAGGAGGGACGCGACATCTATATGCGTGAAGGGTGCAACAACTGCCACACCCAGACCGTTCGACCGCTGAGAACAGAGGTGCTCCGGTATGGCGAGTACTCAAAGCCGGAGGAGTTCGCTTACGACAGACCTTTCCTCTGGGGTTCGCGCCGCACAGGTCCCGATTTGAACAGAGTCGGAGAAAAATATCCTGATTCCTGGCATTACAAACATCTTGACAGCCCGCAAAGCATGTTTGAAAAATCCAACATGCCGCCTTACGGCTGGCTTGCCAAAAACCGACTCGACACTCAGTACTCGCTCAAAAAAGCAACCACGCTCGGCTATGGCTATTCTGAAAGTGATGTCCATCAACAGATTACCCAATACCGCGCAACGGTCACTGATGAAAACTATCCATCAAAAGAGAGCCGAAACAACGTCACTCCGCCAGAATTGCGGAAGGAGCTTACCGAGATGGATGCCCTGATTGCCTACCTTCAGAAACTGGGACGGGATGTCAAAAACATGGAGGCCAAAAAATGAGTTTTGCAGGTTTGGCTTACGTGCTGTTTACCGTGCTTCTCGCCATAATTTCGGGAGGAGTCATAGGGTACTACTACAATCCGAAGCGAAAGCAGAAAATTGAGGAGCCAAAACACAGAATGCTGGATGACGATAACTGATACAAGAGAATAGAGCGAAAAGGAGATGACCATGCATGATACCGGAGAACCCCTGGAAAGCCATAACAAAATCCCCAAAGGATGGCTGCTGTTTTTTTTCGGGATGATTATCTTTGTGATCGGCTATATCGTCTCCTATACACCAGCCATTTCAGGCTGGTCATTCTACAAGGAGTTTGACCGGGAGATGGCATCTGCACCAAAAACAGAGCAATCAGTTGCCGTCAAGCATTATGCTGGCGACAAAGAGGCCATAAAGGAGGGCAAAGAGATTTATGCAACCACCTGCGCACCCTGTCATAACGCTGATGCAACCGGCGGAATCGGCCCCAATCTGACCGCTGCAACGCTCAAGTTCGGTGCGACCGAGAAGAGTATCTATGAATCCATTTCCAATGGGCGACCCAACGGAATGCCCCCATTTCATCAGCAGATTGGCTCAGAAAAAATCAGCAAGGTGACAGCCTTTCTGGAGTCCCTGAGAAAAAAATAATTCGCGCCAAGTCAGGAGTCTGCCATTTTGTGGAAACCATACAGAAGAGCTATCGAAATACTACAGGCCGTCATTCTTTCTTGCCTGCCTTTTCTTGCCATCAACGGCCAGAGTGCACTCCGGTTTGACATTCCAACACTCAAGCTCTATGTTTTCGGTTCTGTTATCTGGATAAGGGAATTGTATCTCATTCTTGGGGTTGTGCTGTTTTTCCTGCTCTTCATTGCCTTCGTTACAGTCATTTTCGGAAGAATCTGGTGCGGCTGGTTTTGCCCCCAGACTGTACTGCTCGATTTGAGCCAAAGCATTGCAAAACTGTCTGGCCGAAAAAACCAGAAAACCATGCAGGCTCTTCTTCTGATCCTGCTATCTGGTCTGGTGTCCATCACCATGATATGGTACTTTGTGCCGCCTGCTGAAACACTGAAAAGTCTTTTTGTTTCAACAACAATTACATCCTTTTTTCTTGTTCTGTGGAGTGCGGTCTTCCTTGAACTGGCGTTTCTGGGACGGAGATTCTGCATTTCGATCTGCCCTTATGCCATGCTGCAGAATGCACTCTTCGACAATGATACCCTTGTTATTGAGTACGATGTTTCTCGTGACGCTACCTGCATGAAGTGTGATGAGTGCGTCAGGGTTTGCCCTGTCGGTATCGATATCAAGAAAGGGTTAAACTCGGCCTGTATTGCCTGCACAGAATGTATTGACGCCTGCCGAGTGCTCAGTGAAAAAAGAGGTATGCCCCCATTCCCGAATTACAAGGGTCGGATAGTCCGCCCAAAAACATTCTGGCTTGGAGGCACAACAGCTGCCGCTGGAATCGCTCTTATTCTGCTGCTCTGGTGCCGTCCAACCGCTGACTTTCTTGTCACCCGCGACAATGCGTCCCTGCCGTCAGGATTAAACCGCTACTCATACACCATCTATAACAATGTCAGCAAAACACTTGCTGTTGAACTCTCTTCGCCCGACAACGTCACCCTAATCGGTGAACACTCATTCCTGTTGCCGCCATTTTCTGACCTTCATGGACGTATATTGGTTAAATCAAAAAGTAAGCTTGATCGTCTGCATCTCCGCATTTCCAGTGGTGGGATTTCAATAAACAGGGAAACCGGTTTTCTATGAAGCTCTTTTTCTACATCGTCTACCCGATTTTTTTCTTTGCCATGGGCTGCGGTATCTATATCGCCTATAAGAGCGCCGACGGATTGGTGGACAGCAACTATTACGAAAACAGCAGAGGCTATTTCCAGTCAAAAGCTCTTGAAGAGAAACTTGGAATTGCAGTGAGCCGACCAGAAACACTGAAACCAGGACACAACGTCATTCGGGTCAACGCAACATCGCACGGCAAACCGCTTGAAGATTATGCCCTCTCACTCTTCATCGGCAACCTCTCCAGCACCCGTTACGACTCGACAATGTTCATGCAAAAACTCTCTCCGGGCATCTACCAGGCAACCGCTACCATTCCCTTCAAAGGAATGTGGTTTGCAAGAGTTGACCTCAAACAACAGCAACATCTTATCATCAGTAAAAAATGGTTTTTCGAGGTCAGGTAAAGGTCTTGAATGCTCTTTTCCTCTCAGCAGTTATAATGATTTCGGACAGCAGGCTCATGGCAAAGGAGAGTAATATTCACGATGGACCCAGCACTATCAAGGCAGGCAATCACATCGTAACGCTCACTATTGAACCGAGACCGGTCTGCGCTATGAAAGAGCTCACCTTCAATCTGACGGTAACACCATGCGATAAAATGCCCGACAGGCTGCTCCTCGATCTTTCAATGCCGGGCATGCAGATGGGCAAAAATCAGGTTACGCTTTTTAAAAAAAGCGCCAGCCTCTATGAAGGTGAAGGAATTATTGTCCGGTGTATGAGCAGACAGACGCTATGGCAGGTAACGATTCTCTCCGATGAATTGAACAATCCGGTGTTTACCATCAATGTCAGGGAATGAGAAATCTGGAACGGATATGGTGCACTGCGAACATTGCCTTCAGGAAACCAACAGGGCATCGGCCATTATCGTTAAGATCAGCGGAGAGGGCAAGACATTCTGCTGCAAAGGATGCCTTGGCGTCTATGAGCTTATCCACAATAACTCGCTTGATGCCTTCTACAACCAGCGGTTTGACTGGCAGCCGGGCCCTCCGGCAACTGAGGTAAAACTCCAGGCCTCGGCATTCAGCGACACAGTCACCATCACCGGCAACGAGCACCGTATTGAACTGCTGCTCTCGGGCATCCGGTGCGCCTCATGCGTCTGGCTCATTGAAAAGTTTGTTATGAAGATCGATGGTGTGGTTTCGATACGGGTCAACTATGCCACACACAAGGCAGCCATCACCTGGAGTGGTGATAAAGTGAGCCTCGACACCATTCTGCATGGCATCAGCTCCATCGGTTATCTGCCCCACCCCTGCCATGGCAACGGAACGGCCGATCTTTTTGCCCAGGAGAAACAGGATCTGCTGCTTCGGTTCGGCACGGCCGGATTTTTCTCAATGCAGCTCATGATCTTTACTGCCGCGCTCTATGCAGGATTTTTCGAGGGAATGGAGGAGCGGTACCGGCTTGTCTTCCAGCTTATTTCATGGGCGCTGGCCACTCCAGTACTTTTCTATTCGGGTTATCCCTTTCTCTCAAGCGCTCTGCGCTCGCTGAGACGGATGACACTCAATATGGATGTTCTGGTGACACTTGGCTCCCTGTCAGCCTATTGTTACAGCATTGCCATGATTATCTATGGCGGTGAAATGTTTTTCGACACCGCATCAATGATCATCACCTTCATTCTGCTCGGAAGATTTCTGGAGGCAGGCTCAAGGCTCAAGGCGGGCAACTCGATTGCCGAGATGGCCGAGCTCCAGCCGCATGAAGCGCTGCTCATTTCCGAAAGCGGTGCAACTGTCATGGTGCCTGTTGCAGCGGTGCAACACGGTGAGATGATTGAGATTATTCCGGGTGACAGGATTCCCCTTGATGGCAGGGTTGTTGAAGGCGAAGCCGAAGTGAACGAAGCGATGCTGACCGGAGAATCAAATCCTGTGCTGAAAACGGTGGGCAACGAGGTATTTGCCGGAAGCTTTTCCATGAATGGACGCCTCCGAATCAGAGTCATCGGCAATGCGGGCAACACCCTGCTTGCACAGATCATACGAACAGTGGAGGATGCTCAGGCTCGCAAAGCACCAATTCAGGGCATTGCGGACAAAACTGCCGGTTATTTTGTACCTGCAACCATTGTTCTCGCTTTTGCTACCTTTTTCTACTGGAAGATCACATCATCCAATACCGTAACCGCCCTGATGAACGCCGTCTCGGTACTCGTCATCGCCTGTCCCTGCGCTCTTGGTCTTGCCACACCACTGGCAATTCTTGTCGGCACAACAACTGCCGGAAAGAGAGGGATTCTTGTCAAAGGGGGAGATATTTTTGAGACTGTGTCAAAAATCACCACGGCGGTACTCGACAAAACCGGCACCATCACGACCGGCAAACCCTCCATGACCAACCTGCACGACTACGGCCTCTCACCATCATTCATGCAACATGTCGCATCGCTCGAAGCCGCCTCAGAGCACCCAACTGGCCGAGCTCTTGTGGCTGCATGGCAGGGTGAGCGGCTGACGGTAACACAGTTCAGGGCAATACCGGGAAAAGGAGTGTCCGGAGTGATTGAAGGAACTCTCTGGCGGGCAGGCTCGAGAGCCTTCATGGAAAATGAAAATGTTCAGATTGACATTAAACAGAATGCTCATACAGCTTCGCTCGAAGCTGAAGGCAAAACAGTAGTATTGGTTGCCTGCGGCAACAGGCTTGCGGGAGTAATCGGCATGATTGACGACCTGCGCCAGGACGCTCTTCCCCTCATTGCAGGACTGCGGAAAAAAGGGTTGGCACTGATGATGCTTACAGGCGACAACCAGGGAGTGGCCAACTACATCGCTGCAAGATGCGGGATCTCCGATGTGCAGGCCGGACTTGGACCGCTCGAAAAAGCAGCGGTGATCAGCGCCTTGAAAGCAAAGGGCGAATGCGTCATGATGGTGGGCGACGGCATCAACGATGCTCCTGCACTGACCGAAGCCGACATCGGCGTCACCCTTGGCCACGCTTCCGGCATTGCCCTTGAAAGCGCCAGCGTTGCTATTCTGAAGGATGATCTCAGCCTTATCAACACCCTGATCAAAAGTTCTTCACGATGTTTTTCCATCATCAGGCAAAACCTTGTCTGGGCCTTTTCGTATAATCTCATAGCGCTGCCACTTGCCGTGTCGGGAGTTCTGCACCCCATCATCTCCGCACTGCTCATGGTAGTTAGCTCGCTTGTTGTCGTAGGCAACTCTTTGCGGCTGAAAAAAATCTGACAAACCAACCATGAGCAGCATCTTTTACCTGATCGGCATCGGTCTCTTTGTCGGCGTCGCCGCATGGTTTCTCTTCATCTGGGCCGTCAAAAGCGGCCAGTTCGACGACCCGGAAGCACCGAAATACCGAATGCTTGACGATGACGACGAGCCTGCAAAAGCGGTAAAGCCCATAGAGAAAAAAAGCCCATGAGCAGTGCTCCACTTCTTGCCATGCTCCTCGCCGGATTAGCCGGGGGGTTCGGCCACTGCTTCAGCATGTGCGGTCCGCTGGTTGCAGCATTTTCCGTTGGTGAAACCCGGCAAGGAATACTCCACCACCTGCTCTACAACCTGGGACGAATCACCACCTATACCATTCTTGGCGCCATTGTCGGGCTCTCCGGCTCATTCCTTGTGCTTGCCGCCTCCATTGAGCAGTTCCAGAGAGCCATCATGATCATTGCCGGACTCTCCATTATCGTCATGGGACTCTCTACAGCGGAGTGGCTGCCATTGCAAAAAAAAAACAGCACATGCAACCCCGGCAACTCACTTATGCAACAGATTATGCAGCTCTTCAAGGCCCCGCGATCCCTTGGCTCCTACTACCCGATGGGAGTCGTTCTCGGTTTTCTCCCCTGCGGCCTCACCTACACCGCCCTGCTCGCCGCTGCAAGGAGCAGTATGGAGGCTCATCATCCCTTTGCCGGGATGATGCAAGGCGCTCTGATGATGATGCTCTTCGGCATCGGTACCGCGCCAGCTTTGATATTGGTGGGAAAGGTGGTGAATACTATCAGCAACCGAATGCGTAAATGGTTTTATCGGTTGGCCAGCCTGATTATGATTGTGACAGGGGTGTGGTTTGTGGTGAAGGGGTGGTGAAGGGAAAACACATTCACACACGCTCACCAAACTTTGGTTCACGATAAGCGTTTTTTGCTTTGCCATGTCCCCTTTTTCTGCTATTCTGGAGTATCTACACTCACAATTTAAATCCGAGCATCTACCGTCTATAAGAGAACATCCTATTGATTTATAATTACTTATGCCCAATCCTCTTATAAATCTCTTATAGATTCTCTTATAAGCTATTCTGTTTAAGTTTTTTCCGATTGGTCGTTTAAAACCCATTTTGGAGCTGCATCCGAGCCCACATTCTTTATCGTTTCGTTCCGTCTCAGCTCAGCAATAAGGTTGGTGATTTTCGTCTTTTTCTGCTTTTCATCGTATAAATCAGACAGTTTAGCCCAAACCAGATCTTCGATGTCTTTCCGGGAAAGTGAACCATGATATTTGATTCCCTGTATAATCCAATCAAAATACTGTTGCTTGGTAAAAGCTTTGTTTAGGGTGTAAGCTGCTTTCTGTCCAGTGGTTTGTGCCACTTTTGCCGAGATAATAATGTTGGGCTTTTTACCTTCTATAAGTCCTTTGTCTCTCAACAGCTTTAATTCTTCCTCCAATAGCGGTTTCCGTTTCTGTACTTTATCCAGGAGGATAATCTGATTTAAACTCAATTCGGGGTTTCGGGCAAGCACCCTCGCATAGTCCATATCCAGCACCTTACCGGTAAGTGTTACTTTTACCTTGTTACCTGAGAAATCGTAATCTGGCAGAGGAAAAAACCTCTCCCGCTGCACCCTGAACATCCGCTTGATACCGCTACCAATAGAATCAATCATATTGAAAGACTCCATAGCGTTAACCAGCAAGGTGTTTCTGTAAAAAGAAGGCGGCTCTTCGCTATTGATAACCTCCTGAATGCTTCCGGGAAGAAAGGAGCCTGGATTAGTAAAAGAGATATAGCCGTCTTCATTTTCAGCAACAGAAACCCTTGAACCCAGGTTATAATCCATGTGAGCTATGCAATTACTCAATGCTTCTTTGATATTCTGCTGGTCATACTGATCCACTTCATCAGGGAACAAAGTACCTTCTTTGAGATAGCGATATTTGAGATTACGAATTTTTTACAAATACCTCATCTACGGCAATGATGAATGGAGGATAGAAATGTTGGGAATCCTTTTCAATTTTTTCTTTGCTGTACAGTACCCAGCTAATCTGCGGCTGTACCGGATTCAATTGTGCCGTTGCCTCCCTGCAGCTGAAAAACAGAGATGCTGGGTTCACAAAACCGCCAATGTACTGGACAAACTACCAAAGAGCATACAGTCAAGCGCAAAGTCACTGATTCATGATATCTACCGGGCCGAGACTGAAAGAGATGCCAGAAGCGCCTATCAACGCTTTCAGGATCGTTACCAGGCCAAGTACGCCATAGCTGTTGAGAACCTGAAAAAGGATGAGGCATCGCTTTTCACTTTTTATCACTATCCAGCAGAACACTGGCAGCATATTAGAAGTACCAATGTCATAGAATCGGCATTCTCAACCGTACGACTCCGGACAGCAAAAACTCGCGGTCAGGGCACAATGGTAACGACGTTGTCAATGGTGTTCAAGCTGGCTGAGAGAGCTCAGCTGAGATGGCAGAGATTACGGGGCCACCAGCTGATTACCAAAGTTTTTGAAGGCGTAAAATTTATCAACGGAATTGAGGAAACACTTGCAGCTTAGAACGGTCTAAAACACAACATTTGGAAATTACTCCCCACCTCTCCCCGAACAGCAAGCCATCGCCACCTATCTCGAAAGAGAGACAGCAAAAATTGACGCGCTTTCGGCAAAGGTTCAGAGAGCTATCGAAAGGCTCAAGGAGTATCGGACAGCTCTGATCAGCGCGGCGGTAACAGGAAAAATTGATGTACGGGAGGCGGTATAAAGGCAACACAGGTTCGAACTGTTAAGTAATCCTTGACAGTTCAGATTGTAAACGATCAAAAGGTAATAGTAAATGCAATGTGCAAAAAATGCACTTTCCAAATTCCGCTAACTGTGAGTAGTCTTCAACCCTGAGAATCATGAAAGCCACGACCGAAAAAGCATTTGAGGCATACATCCAGGAGAGTATGGCAGAGCGCGGCTGGATTACCAGTTCCAACCTGCTCTGGGATAATAACAGGGCGCTTTTTCCTGAGTATGTCATTGCTTTTATTCGGGATACTCAGCCTGCTCTCTGGGGGCAGATGGAAAAGCTCCATGGAGATGAGCTTGCTTCCAAGCTGATTGATACTCTGGTGAAAGAGCGGAATACCAAGGGTACGCTGCATATTATCCGGCATGGTTTCAAGTTTTACGGCAAGAACTTCCGCCGGCCTGGTGCAGGAAACCTTGGCGCTTTTTGAGAAAAACCGGCTTCATGTTACCCGCCAAATTCCCTGCCACCTCGCCGATAGCAGCACGGTTGACATGGTGCTCTCTCTCAACGGGATTCCTCTCTGTACTCTGGAGCTTAAAAATCCGGCGACCGGCCAAACCTGGAAAGATGCCATAAAGCAGTATACCTATGAACGCGACCCTCATGCACCCCTCTTTGAGTTCATCAAAGGCGCTGTAGTTCACTTTGCTGTTGATCCTGATGAAATTCACATGGCGACCCGCCTGAACAAGGGTAATACCTTTTTTCTGCCGTTCAACCGGGGCAGCAGTCCCGGAGCCATTACCTGTGGCAAGGGCAATCCGCAGCATCCATCAGGCCACCGCACTGGCTATTTCTGGGAAGAGGTGCTGGAACGGGAGAGCTTTCTTGATATCGTCGGCAGCTTCATCTTTCTGGAGACAAGCGAAACCACCATTGATGACGGTGCTGGCGGACGGAAAAAAGTGACCAGGGAAACGATGATTTTCCCCCGCTATCATCAACTTGATGCAGTTCGAAAGCTTACCAGCTCGGCTCGGCAGGAAAAAACAGGCAACAATTATCTGATACAGCATTCGGCAGGCAGCGGAAAGACCAACAGCATATCCTGGCTTTCGCATCGGCTATCAAGCCTTCATAGTGCGGAGGATGCCAAGGTATTTGATTGCGTCGTGGTCATTACCGACCGGCGGGTGCTCGACAAGCAGCTTCAGGACGCCATTTACCAGATTGAACATGCACAGGGTGTTGTGAAAGCTATTGATGAAAACTCCCTTCAGTTGGCTGAAGCCCTGGTGGATGGCACGAAGATAGTCATCTCCACCCTGCAGAAGTTTCCCTTTATCCTCCGTGGACTGCTCCACATCGCTGGGGCGGATAACCCAGACAATCCCGATGAAGCCGCCATCGCGAAAGCCAACGAGTGGCAGGAGACAATTGCTGCCCGCAGGTACGCTGTGATCGTTGATGAAGCGCACTCAAGCCAGACGGGTGAAACTGCCCGTGAACTGAAACAGATTCTTGGTGCAGGAACTGAACAAGGTTACGAAGAGAGCGAAATCGACTGGGAAGATGGTTTGAACAAGGTCATGGAGTCTCGTGGCATGCAGAAGAATCTGAGCTTTTTTGCCTTCACAGCCACCCCGAAAGGAAAAACCCTTGAGCTTTTTGTCAGCAAGGGCGCCAGTGGCAAACCGGAAGCCTTTCATACCTATTCGATGAAACAGGCGATTGAGGAGGGCTTTATTCTTAACGTGCTTCAGCGGTATACAACCTACAAAGCCTATTTCAGACTGGTCAAAAGCGTTGAAGATGATCCGGTTATGCCGAACAAAAAAGCCCGAAAGAAACTGGGCAAGTTCATGGCGCTCCATCCGCATAACATTGAACAGAAAACGGAAATCATTGTGGAACACTTCCGTGAGCATGTGAAGCTCAAGCTTGGCGGACGGGCAAAGGCGATGGTGGTGACTGGTTCACGCCTGCACGCTGTGCGCTACATGCTGGCTTTTCAGCGCTACATTGAGGAGAACCACTATTCCGATATTCGCCCACTGGTAGCCTTCAGCGGAACTGTCAAAGACCCTGACTCGGGTAACGAATACACCGAGCCATCGATGAACATTGATGTAGTGAGTGGAAAGCATATCGGTGAATCACAGTTGCCCGACAAGTTTGATTCATCAGATTACCAGCTGCTTCTTGTTGCTAACAAATACCAGACCGGCTTTGACCAACCGCTTCTTTGCGCCATGTATGTTGACAAGCGACTTGATGGTGTTCAGGCGGTTCAAACGTTGAACAGGCTCAACCGCATCAGTGCAGGGAAAGAGCCTCCCTTTGTGCTCGACTTTGTCAATGAAACTGAAGATATCTATAAGGCGTTCAAGCCCTATTACAATGCAACAACACTCCAGGAGCCATCTGACCCGGATCATCTTGAAAAACTCAAGCATGAGTTGAACGCCTTTCAGATCTATTTATGGTCGGAAGTAGCCGGCTTCTGTCATGTTTTCTACCTTCCACACAGCAGGCAGAATCCCTCGGACCACGCTCGTATGGAGAAAATGGTGCAACCGGCAGTGGACAGGTTCAAAGCTCTTGATGAGGAAAAGAAAACTGCTTTCTATGAAAAAATAACAGCGTATACGCATTTTTATGCCTTCATCAGCCAGATTATTCCCTATTCCGATCAGGAACTGGAGATGCTCTACAGCTTCAGCAGATATCTTATACCGCATCTTGATCCTGGCGAAACAGGGGTAAATCCTGATCCTGAAAAGGAGGTTACCCTGCAGTATTACCGTATTGAAAAAGTGATGTCGGGCACTATTGTTCTTGAAAATGAAGAGCAGTACGGCGTTAAGTCGCCGACCGCTGTTGGCACCGGAAAGTCAAAGGATGAAGAGAAGCCTCTTTCCGAAATTATTCAGGCGCTGAACGAACGATTCGGCACTGATTTCACCGAAGAAGACCGGCTGTTCTTCGATCAGATCAAGGAAAAAGCATCAAAGGATGAGCGTGTCATACAAACTGCAATGGCCAATCCACTCGATAAGTTTGAACTTGGCATCAAAACCATTATTGAGTCGCACATGATGCAGAGAATGGCGGAAAACGACGGCATTGTAACCCGATACATGGACGATTCGAGCTTTCAGAAAACGATATTCCCGATACTGGCAAAGGAGATCTACAAGAGTGTTCTGGAAAGGCAGAAGTGACACTTGATCGATTGGAGTGGTGTAGTAAAAGACCGTGTGAATAGTTTAAAAAAAATGGTGCACTTCAAGTTCAAACTACCGGTTCCACAAAGTCCGGTCTTTTTTTTACATTGAGCCTCATTTCAAACCTTTCAGTTTATTCCATTCAGAAAGTTTACTATTTTGGTTTGAGAATTAAACGGACTATTTTAGACCTATTTTAGAGTGAAAGTAAAGAGCATATTGAATACGGACGTAACCATCCATGAATTATGAACATTGACAGGCGCCTTTTTCAACTTCTTAAAGAAGAACGGGCGCCATTTATTTTTTCTGTGATTTCAGGATGTATTGCATCAGCCATGCTGATTGCTCAGGCATATTATCTCAGCAGAGTTATTGACAGCGCATTTATACAAAAAATCGGCATAGAAAAGCTTCTGCCATTTATAGGGTTTTTTGCGCTTTTCACGACGCTTCGCATGTTTTTCAACTGGGCTTCACATGGTGAAGCGAATCGCGGGACGCTTGCAATCCGTGAAAAAATATTCAGCAGGCTTATTGGAACTTTAGGCACCCTTGGACCGATCTACAGCCGTTCAGTGCAAAGCGGACGGCTCAGCACAACCCTGCTTAAGGGGGTTGAAGCGCTCGATGCCTATTATAGCCAGTATATTCCGCAGATCTTTTTTGCCCTTTTTACACCTCTCCTGATTGTTTGTGCAATCATTCCAAATGATCCGATTTCCGGCGGGATTCTGCTTGCATCTGCACCACTCATTCCGATTTTCATGATTGTGATTGGAAAATCGGCAAGTGCCATGACTGAAAAGCAGTGGAAAACCATGAGCAGAATGAGTGGTTTCTTCCTTGATGTGCTGCAGGGACTGCCGACGCTGAAACTTTTTGCGCAAAGCAGGATGCAGCGTGAGTCTATCGAAAAGACAGGGGAAACATTCCGCCACGCAACCATGCGGGTTCTGAAAATCGCTTTTCTCTCATCCCTGACGCTTGAACTTGTCGGAACTCTTGGCATTGCAATAATTGCGGTCGGCATCGGACTCCGCATTATGGAAGGCAAACTTGCCTTTCAACATGCGCTTTTCGTTTTACTGCTCACTCCGGATTTTTATCTTCCGCTGCGTCAGCTTGGAACTAAATTTCATGCCGGTATGGAAGGAGTCAGTGCTTCAAAAGAGATTTTTGCCATTCTCGACCAGGAATATCCTGCTGCCAAGCATACTACAGGGCTCTTACAACAGGATATCGCAGGTAAACACCCCATTAGAGTGACCGGTCTCTCTTATATCTATCCCGGTGCAACCTGTCCGGCACTTGATGGCATCAACTTTTCAATTCCCGCAGGCAAAACCACAGCTCTGATCGGGCCAAGCGGTTCAGGTAAAAGTACGATGATCAATCTGCTGCTCCGTTTTCTGGAACCAGGCAAAGGCAGCATAACCATTGACGGCACCCCAATCGATGCTTTTCCCCTCGAACAATGGCACAGCCAGATATCCTGGGTTCCTCAGCATCCCTACCTTTTCAATGCCAGTCTGAAAGAAAATATTCTTCTGGCACGACCAGATGCATCGGAAAAGGAGATGAGTGCGGCACTTTCAAAAACCGGCCTTTCTTCTTTTGTGAGTTCGCTCCCAAACGGACTGGAGACAATGATTGGCGAACAGGGATCGAGACTAAGCGGAGGAGAGGCACAGCGAGTTGCGCTTGCACGGGCATTTCTTAAAAACGCTCCCCTTCTGATACTCGATGAACCCACTTCTCATACCGATCCGGAGCTTGAAGCTGCTCTCCGAAGCTCCATGGAAGAACTGATGAATGGACGAACAACCGTCATCATTGCCCACAGGCTTGAAACCATACGGTCTGCTGACCAGATTATCGTTATCAGTCAGGGAAAAATTGCACAATGCGGAACACACGATGAACTTTTCAGTGCTGGGGGCTTCTATCACGATGCCTTATTGCTGCAACAGGAGAGCACACTATGAAAATATTTTTACGCCTGACAGCCCTCGTCAAACCCTACTTCTGGTGGATGGCGCTTGCTGCTCTTATTGGATTTGCAACTACCGGAAGCGGTATAGGACTGCTGATGACTTCCGGCTATATCATTGCAAAAGCAGCTCTGCAACCGCCGATGGCTGCCCTGCAGCTCAGTATCCTGGGGGTAAGAGTTTTCGGTCTTGCCCGGGGAGTACTCCGTTATGCCGAACGGCTGATCTCACACAACATCACGTTCAAAATCCTTGCAAAATTGCGGTTATGGTTTTATGACGCCATCGAACCGCTTGCACCTGCACGGCTCATGCACTTCAAAAGCGGTGACTTGCTGCAGCGTATTGTTGATGATATCCAGAGCCTTGAAAATATTTACACCAGAGTGCTCGGCCCACCGCTCACTGCACTGCTTGTGGCTGCCCTGATGTGGTTTCTTCTTGGAATATACTCACTGCAGGCCGCACTGCTCATCATGCTTTTCCATCTGCTTGCGGGCATCGGCGTACCGCTTCTTACCATGTGGTTAAGCCGTGGACTATCGGTCGGGGTCATGAACCGTAAAACCGTTCAACAGATTCTTGCCCTTGATCTCTTTCAGGGCATCGGCGAACTTCAGATTTACGGAAAACTTCCGGAACACCTCGCACAGATGCGTTCTGCCGAAAAAAGCAAGCTCCTGCTCCAGCGAAAAAATGCTCTGATAGAAGGCATGTATGATTCACTCACCGGTATGCTGATGAATGGTGCGGTCATCGCTATTTTATGGGCACTGATTCCAGCCGTATCGAGTGGAGGGAAGAATGGCATATCACTGGCTATCATAACACTTGCCGTTATAGCATCATTTGAACCATTTCTTCCCCTGCCTGCCACCGTCAAACACCTGGAAGCCGACAAGCACGCCGGAGAACGCCTCTTTGAAATCCTCGATGCCAAGCCGGAAACCACAGCACCGGCCACTCCCCTGCCCTTTCCAGCTAACCATGACATCAGGGTTGAACACCTCAGCTTCACATACCCGGGAGGCCTTTCGAAAACGCTTGACAGAATCTCTTTTTCTCTTCCTGCCGGTCAGCACATCGCTCTTGTCGGACCGAGCGGCGCTGGAAAATCGACAATAACATCCCTCTTCATGCGCTTCTGGAACAGCACTGAAGGGCAGATCACACTTGGCGGTCTCAACATCAACCTTTTTGATCCTGAAGAGGTGCGACGCAATATTTCCCTTGTGTCCCAACGAACCTACCTTTTCGCCGAGACAATCCGCGAAAACCTGCTTCTTGCAAAACCGAATGCTTCCGATGAAGAGATTAAAAATGCACTCTCTGCAGCCGGGCTCAGCCAGTTTACTTCCAAACTTGATGAGTGGACAGGTCAGCACGGGATGAAACTCAGCGGGGGTGAAAGGCAGCGCATAGCCATTGCCCGCATTCTGCTGCAAAACGCTCCGATAGTCATTCTTGATGAAGCGACGGCCAACCTTGACGGAGTGACTGAGAGAGAGGTCACGGAAACACTGCATGCCATCAGTGCGGGGAAGACGCTGATTACGATTACCCACCGATTAAAGGGGATGGAGCAGTATGACCGGATTCTTGTGCTTGAGAAAGGAAAGATTGTTGAGCAGGGTGCGCACGGGGCGCTGATGGCCGAGGATGGGCTTTATCGGAGGATGTGGGATTTGCAGCATATGAAATTCAAGCCGCCCGTTTAAAAGGACTGTCATGAGCATGTATGCATTGGATGCGAGCTTGTTTATCAACATCCAAATATTTACGGAGGTTTCTTTTTAATTCTGTTGTTCTTATGGCTATTATAGCGGCTCCTTTATTCACTCAATTTATTGAGCTTTATACGTTTCAATACAAAACATTCCAACACTTTTCTGCTCTTTCCGGCCTCTCCGTCTTCAACAGCAGCATGGCATGCCAATTGTTGAAAAGCTTATCGGTTGCTGACATTGCTGTATCTTCTTTTTATATTTCAACCTTTGTTGTGAACGTATAGCAAGGTTTGTGAGGCAATGGAAATATCCATCAAGAACAACGGGTTCTGCAGTTCATGCGGGCTCTGCTCCATTCAGGCGTGGCCGATTGAACAGAGTATCAGGAGCTGTGTTTTTAAAAACGGTTGGCTCGGCGAGAGGGAAAAAAAGCTTTTCGGACGGGAACGAAGCCTGAATGATCCGGTGGAAATGCGTTTCGGCATTACGCTAGATCGAATTACTGCTCAACTGAAAAAGCCGATACCCGGATCGCAGTGGAGCGGCATTATTACCCGCATGGCCATCAGGGCTTTTGAAGAGAAGCTTGTTGAAGGGGTTGTGTCGCTGCAGCACACTCCTGACCATCATTTTTTCTCGCAGCCTTTCCTGGCCCGAAACAGTGACGAGATCTATTCGACGAGAGGCAATAAACCGGTGCTCTCCCCTGTGTTATTCTCGCTTGAGAGCGCGTATCGCCAGGGCTTGAAAAAAGTGCTTGTCATCGGGACGGCTTGTCACCTGCATACACTCAGAGATTTCCATGAGAGATTCGAATACCTGAGAGATATGGAAATATGGACTATTGGGATTCCCTGTGTAGACAATGTCGCGCGGTCAAAATGGCCATGGATTCTGGAAAGAATGTCGCAATCGCCTGAGACCGCCTGCCATATGGAGTTCATGCAGGATTTCAGAATTCACATCAGGCACGATGATGGGAGCGTTGAAAAAATTCCCTTCTTCAGCCTTCCGGAAGAGCTTTCAGACCCTGCTATTTTTCCTCCTGCATGCATGAGCTGTTTTGATTATCTCAACAGCCTTGCCGATATTACCGTTGGCTACATCGGAGCTCGACTGCTGCCGGAACAAAAACGGCAGTGGCTCCTTGTCCGTACTGAAACAGGGAAAACACTTCTGAAGCTGATTGAAACTGAACTTGAATATTTTCCGGAATCCGGCAAGTGGGAGTGCAGCTCATTTGTTAAGAACACTTCAACACGCATCATCGAAAGCATGAAGGGAGTTAATAAAGAGTATGCGGCCACAAGAACAATACCACTATGGCTTGGCCATATAATGGCTAGTCTTCTTGCCATGATCGGCCCGAAAGGGATAGGGTTTGCCCATTACTCTGTTGATTTTCACTTGATCAGGCACTACTACTACGTCAAATTCCGCTCTCCTGAACAGCTCGACAAACTGGTTCCGCAACATGTCAGGGTTATCATTGCTGAATATGGGTTGCCCCTTTGAAATTGTTAGGGTTGTTTTGTGTAAAGATAGTGCAGATGCTCTGTGTCAAAGCCCAGGGATTTCGCACGAAGAACCAATTCCTTCAAAAGCCGGGAATCCAGTTGAGGTTCCCTCGACAAAATCCAGAAGTAGGCTTTGTCGCGACCGCAAACCATAGCCCAGCGGTAGCCGGTCTTGTCAAGTGCAATGATGTTGTAACTGGCATAAAAAGGGCCGAAAAAGGAGACCTTCAACGCCCCTTTGTGGATATCACCAACAAAAACACCTCGCCCTTCAATGGTTTGCAACTCTCTTTTTTTCGCGTCATACCCTTTGTTCAACACTGTAACACTCCCATCCCCCGCAAGTTTATAGGAAGCAGATACCTGCCCGAGATTCTTTTCAAAGGAGTTATCAATGCGGGCCACCTCATACCAGGTACCGAGAAAACGATCAAGAGAAAAATCATCAACAACCGTAACTCCCTGCGGAATGCCCATGCATCCGGCAAGAAACAGGAGAAAAAGTAACAAGAGTTTTTTTATCATGGCTTTTCCTGGTTTTTTATGATATTGAAACGGCATTTCGACAGGCCTCTCCGGGATACTCAATTTCAACGGTTGAGTGATAAAGCCCATGATGCTCCACAAGCATCCTGATTTCATCCTTTAGCTTCATATATGCTTCAACGTCAAGCAGAATATTCAGTTCAAGGTGAGCTGTAAAAACAGAATGCACTCCATCAAGCGACCATATATGAGCATGATGCACTGCATGAATATGCTGAAGTTGCTCGATTTCCCTGGTAATATCAGCCAGGTCAAGCTCGGGGGGAACTGCCTGAAGAAAAACCGGCAGCATTGCCCTGAGATTTTTTACGACACCGCCAAGTATATAGAGTGTAATCAATACGGCAAGAACCGGATCAAGCACGGGAACATCCCAGAAATACAGAATAACGGCAACCACAAGTACGGCAACCCATCCAAGCACATCTTCCAGCAGATGCAAGGCAACAACTCGGGAATTCATACCCTTATCTTTTGACAGTCTTGCCATCGCAAAGCCGTTGACAGTAACACCGGCAAAAGCAAGCAGAATCATGCCTCCGGCATCAGGGTGGTGCGGCTCATAAATCCGGGGTATGGCCTGGATAAGGATAATCAGTGAGCTGGAGAGAAGCACAACTGTACTGATAAGGGCGCCGAGAAGAGAGAAGCGTTTATAGCCGTAAGAGTAACGCGGGCTGCTTTTTCCAAGAGAAACCTGTTCAAAATACCATGCCTGGGCAAGAGCGAATGAATCTCCAAGGTCATGAACAGCGTTGGCAAGGATAGCTGTACTCCCGGTTAACACTCCGCCAATAATTTCAACAGCGGCAAATCCAAGATTAAGAAAAAAAGCAAGTTTTATGTTTCCTGAGGCATGATGGTGATGGGGCCCATGATGATGGCCATGTCCATCATGTGTACAAGATCCTGACGTTGTATTGCTCATTAGATAGGTTGTACTGTTACATTCAGTCAAACACTACAGTTTTTTTACCATTTACAAGAATACGATGTTCGGCATGAAAACGAAGAGCCTTGGCAAGGACAAAACGCTCAAGATCGCGCCCTTTCCTGACAAGATCGTCAAGTGTATCCTTATGGCTCACCCTTAAGATATCCTGTGCAATAATGGGTCCCTGGTCAAGTTCCTCAGTAACATAATGACTTGTTGCGCCAATGATCTTGACTCCCCGGTCATAAGCCTGCCTGTAGGGACTGCTCCCAACAAAAGCCGGAAGAAAAGAGTGGTGAATATTAATGATTCTGCTTTGATAACGTTCAACAAACTGCGGCGAAAGAATCTGCATATAACGGGCAAGCACGAGAGTGTCAATCGCATTTTTTTCCAGAAGAGCCACTTCCTCCCGTTCGACCGCCTCCTTGTTATCACCGTTGAGTGGAAAAACATGGAAAGGAATGCCATACTGAGCGGCAAGTGGAGCAAGGTCGTGATGATTTGAGATGATGAGCGCAAGATCAATGGCAAACTCGCCGATACTGTTCCTCCAGAGAATTTCAAGAAGGCAATGATCGTAACGGGAAACAAAAATTGCTATACGGGTTTTAAGCCCGGTCAAACGGATTTTCCATGAAGCGCAAAACTCAATGGACAAAGGGCTGAATGCATTTTCCAGTTCAGATAACGGAATTGGCAACCTTTCGTTCCATAGCACTCGTAGAAAAAAAATCTTTTCAACGGGATCAACATGTTCATCCAGATCAAGAATATTTCCACCACGTTCGTAAATAAATTGTGAAATACGAGAAACAAGGCCAGCTCGATCAGCACATGACAAAAGCAAAATGACATTCTGAGGGTTTTTATCAGGCTTAATCATTTTTGGAGGGCTCATTGTTAATGTTTACTGACAGGCATATATACTACTACAAAATTTAATGTATTTTTACGATCAATTGAGCGATCTGTTAAAAAAAAGTATTACCTCCATCATGACAAGAGCTTTTAAGTGGAGTATCGCTGTGGTTGCGGTAATGCTGCTATGCATCCTCAGCTATATCTTTATTGATATTAAGGCTGCATTATGGTTCCATACAATCAATAACGGACGGTATAGTGATCTGTTCAACATAATCACGGACTTTGGTGAATCACAATGGTATCTCATAACAGGAATGCTGTTTTTTGTTGTTTTACGCAAAACATACCCGTTGAGAGCACAGCCGGGTCTTTTTCTCGCCTCGTCCGTTGCTGCTTCGGGGGTAAGTGCTGATGTGATAAAATATATAGCCGGCAGAGCAAGACCGATACTCTATTTCAGTGAACAGCTCTATGGATTCAACTGTTTTCATTATGAATATGAATGGATTTCCTTTCCATCCGGCCATGCGGCAACAGCTTTCAGCGCAGCAATAGTTTTTACAACGCTGTACCCTAGATGGCGCATCCTCTTCCTCTTTGCAGGAACACTGATTGCATTCAGTCGTATTTTTCTTACCCAGCACTATATCAGCGATGTCATTGCGGGTTCATTTTTAGGCATGGCATCCTCAATTCTGCTCTATAACCTCTATTTCAAAAAGAAACTTGATGTCTCAGCATCGCGCGAAATCTGAAACCGCATGGTTTCTGGCTGCTCTCGGAATCCTTATTCTTACCAGCTTCTTTTTAGGGCTGGGGTCAGCACCACTCTTTGATGTCGACGAAGGGGCCTTCAGCGAGGCAACACGCGAAATGATGATCAGTAAAAATTATCTGACAACCTATCTGAACGGCTCACCACGTTTTGATAAACCAATTCTTATATACTGGGTACAGCTGTTATGCGTCAAGCTTTTCGGAGTCAACGAGTTTGCTTTCCGGCTGCCTTCCGCCCTCGCCGGATCCGCCTGGGCAACGTCGATTTTTCTTTTTGTACGTAAAGAGTCCGGCAACCGGCAGGCATTTCTTGCTGCCGCAATGATGGTTCTTTCGCTGCAGGTCGTCGTTATCGCTAAAGCCGCTATTGCCGATGGTCTGCTGAACTGCTTCCTTGCCATAACCATGTTTGCCCTGCTCAACCATTTCAAAACCGGCTCAAAATATGCATTGTATCTTGCTTTTGGCACTGCGGGCTTCGGAATGCTCACCAAAGGTCCGATAGCAATTCTCATACCTGCAACCGTATGCTTGTTGTTCGCCTTTCAGGAAGGAAGTCTTCAAAAATGGATCAGCATGATCTTCAACCCCATCGGTATCATGCTTTTTCTCTGCATTGCACTTCCCTGGTACCTGCTTGAATACAGGGATCAGGGAATGGCTTTTATTGAAGGCTTTTTCTTCAAACACAACATCAGCCGCTTCAACACGTCATTCGAAGGGCACTCAGGTTCCATACTCTATTATATTCCGGTCATTATTGTTGGAATGATGCCATTTACAGGCCTCGTCTTTGCCGTTCTTTTCAACATTAAAACATTGCTTTCAGACAGTACTAACCGTTTTCTTCTGATCTGGTTTGTCTTTGTATTTGTATTTTTCTCTCTTTCCGGCACAAAACTGCCGCACTACACTATATACGGCTATACACCTCTTTTTATACTCATGGCGAGAGCTCTGCCGTTGTGCAAGCATCCTCAACTTTTTGCTGTCTGGCCGCTCCTTCTGCTTGCCGTGCTTGCCAGCCTCCCCTATCTCCTGCTGATAGCTTTGCAGAAAATTGATGATGACTTCATCAGAGCAATCCTTACCGGAGGAGTTGAGCTTACGGGGCTGAATCATATACTCCTGATTATTGCCGCCATGCTCTTTATCTCTGCCATTCAATTCATACCTCGTTTTTCAGCTGAAGACAAACTGATTGCAACAGGAGTGATATTTTCTCTTCTTATCAATCTCTACCTTATGCCCCTTGCGGGAAATCTTCTCCAGAAACCTGTGAAAGAGGCTGCTATTCTTGCCAAAAAAGAGGGGTATAAAATCGTAATGTGGGAACTCTATAACCCCTCATTTTTTGTATATTCTCACTCTCTTGCTGAAATCCGTGCTCCAAAGCGGGGTGAAATTGTGTTGACAACAGTCAAAGAGCTCAAAAATCTTCAAAATACTGCCTTGCTTTATAATAAATACGGTATTGTGCTGGCAAAACTGAAACAATGAATCCGATATCATGAAGCTTTCAGTCGTCATACCGGTCATGAATGAGGCTGAAAACATCAAACCGTTGTTTGCTGCTCTCGCATCGTCGCTCGCTGCTGTTGAACATGAAATTGTTCTCGTTGACGATGGCTCTACCGATGGCACCGTATCTGAAATTCAGGCATACGCTCCAACCAACGCACATCTGGTTGTCCTGAACAAGAATTATGGACAGACAACCGCGATGGCTGCAGGTATCGATCATGCTCAAGGCGAGCTTATAGCCACTCTTGATGGCGATCTGCAGAACGATCCATCGGATATTCCAATGATGATGCAGTACCTTCAGGAGCACGATCTTGATGTTGTGGCAGGAAGGCGGGCTGGACGGCAGGATGGCATGATTCTCAGAAAAATTCCCAGTCAGATAGCCAATGCGATCATCAGGAATTTAACCAATGTGCATATCCACGACTATGGATGTACTCTGAAGGTATTCAAAAAGGATGTTGCCAAAAATCTGGGCCTTTATGGAGAGCTCCATCGCTTTATACCTGTCCTCGTGCAACTCTACGGTGCCAGAATGGAGGAGGTGGACGTACAGCATCATGCGCGAAAATTCGGAAAATCGAAATACGGAATTGGTCGTACTTTCAAAGTTCTGAGCGACCTGTTATTCATGGTTTTTTTTCAGAAATACAGTCAGAAGCCAATGCATCTTTTCGGAAGTCTTGGCTTTTTCTCTCTTTTTATTGGAATAGCTCTGAACCTCTACCTTCTTATCCTGAAGATTTCTGGACAGGATATAGGAGGACGCCCACTGCTCTCTTTAGGCATTATTATGACTTTTATCGGCATTCAGCTCATTACAACCGGGTTCATTGCCGAATTCATCATGCGTACCTATTACGAGTCGCAAAACAAGAAACCTTATATCGTTAAAAAGATCGTTGACAAACAGTAAAACCGGCCTTAAAAAGCTGCTAAAACCACTTCTCCAGCTTCTTGTCACCATTCTGGCACTTTATCTGGTCCTGAAAAAAACCGATGTTGCAAAACTTGCCGGGTTCATCAGGGGTGCGAACCTCTGGTATCTCCTGCTTGCCCTCTTGTTTTTCAATATATCGAAGATCTTCAATGCTATTCGCCTGAACCGCTTTTTTCAGGCTATCGGAATTGAACTGTCGGCCATGTACAACCTTAAGCTTTACTATCTCGGCATGTTCTATAACCTGTTTCTTCCGGGAGGCATCGGTGGTGACGGGTATAAAATCTTTGTTCTGCAGAAAAACCACGGCCTGAAAATGATCAATGTCTTTCATGCCGTATTATGGGATAGAATCTGCGGAATTTTTGCTCTTGTAGTTCTTTCGATTACACTCCTGCTGCCGAGCAGTTTCGCCTTGAAATTTCCTCATTTGATACCATATGCATGGGTTTTGTTTGGAGCAACCTACCCATTTGCGCTGCTTGTAAACAAACTGTTCTACAAGCAGTTTATGGGAGTGTTCACCCTTACTGCCATAGAGTCGATGCTGGTTCAGATTACCCAGGTTATATCGGTTTTTTTTATCCTCAAAGCGATGTCACACAATACCAACATCATCGACTATCTCGCAATTTTCCTGATATCGACTATAGCCACCATCATTCCTATCACCATCGGAGGAGCTGGCGCAAGAGAGATAACCTTCCTTTATCTGCTTGGATCGATCGGACTCGAGACCAGTGTCGGAGTGGCACTGTCGCTCATGTTTTTTGCCATTTCCGCTGTTTCATCACTTGCAGGTATTCTGACCAGAATCAGCCACGAAAAAAAAGTGCCGGAACAGGAACAATACACAACACCATAAAAAGTTTATTTCAGTCTATCTCCTGCTTATTGAGTTCAAGATCCCTGAGTTTTATCTGCCACTGCTCATTGTTGTTCCATACCCGTTTTTCTATCGAATAGACCATGGCAAAGACTGGACGGGATCGTGCAGTGAGGTCTTTGTAGATATCCGGACGGTCAAAACCTATAACATCAAAGGTTCTTCCATGTTTATCCCTTACAGAAAACTTCACATGTCTCTGACGAAGAAGTCTCGGCGGGCTGAAAAGGACGAGTTCCTCAGAAAGAAACAGCGGCTCCCTGTTACCATACCCATAAGGAGCGAACTGTTCGAGCACATTGATAAAATTAGTTTTTATATCTTCAAGGGCAAGTTTTGAATCAACAACCAGTTCTTTCTGGCGCAGGCTAATTGAAAGAGTGTTGCTGCAGACCTCATCGAACTTTTTGCGGAATCCTGAAAAATTCTCGGGTCGAAGCGTGATGCCTGCGGCCTGGTGATGCCCTCCGAACTGTTCAAGATAGTCGCTGCACTCCTGCAGAGCTTCATAGATATTGAACCCTTCAACACTTCGAACTGAGCCCTTGATGAGGCCATTCATACCGCCAAGGATGACCGTCGGCAAGTAATGTTTTTCAATCATTTTTGAAGCCACGATCCCAAGAACTCCAAGATGCCATGATTCATCATAGAGCACAATCGATGAACAATATGAGGCAAGATGGCTTTCAAGCATTTTTTCCGCCTTGACCAGAATATCGGCATCAGTTTCCCGACGAAGTGCATTCATCCGGTCAAGTTCGTATGCATGCCGCTCGGAATCAGCTGATGAATCTGAAAGCAACCATTCGACGGCAAGATGTGCCGAGTGCATTCTTCCTGCTGCATTTATGCGCGGAGCAATTCCGAAGGCAATATGAAACATGCCGAACTCTTCAGGTGCAACCTTCATGAGCGAAAACATAACCATTAAGGCCCGCCTCGGGTTCGTTCTCATTCTCTGAAGCCCTTCACGCACCATTGTACGGTTTTCATGTTCAAGAGCAACCATATCAGCCGCTGTAGCTATAGCCACAAAATCAAGATATTTCAGCCAGCTCTCCTTATCGGCATGCAGATATTCAGCTATTGCCTGAATAAACTTGAAAGCCACACCGCACCCGCATAACTCTCTGAACGGATAGGTAGAGCCGTAAACCTTTGGATTTAAAATTGCATAGGCAGGGGGAAGAACATCCGGTTCATGATGGTCGCAAACAATCACATCAATACCTAAGCCTGTACAACGACGTATTTCTTCATTTTCCCTTATGCCGCAATCGACCGTAATAATAAGATTGATACCCTGCTCAACAGCTGTATCAATGCCTTCTGTCGATACTCCATAGCCTTCTGCAAAACGATCATTGATATAATAGGAAACCTCGGCACCCAACTCTTTCAGAAAAAGAAAAAGAAGTGCCGTCCCTGTCGTCCCATCAACATCATAATCACCATAGAGCATTATTTTTTCATGCTCACTCACAGCAAGACAAACGCGTTCGACCGCCTTCTGCATGTCCTGCAGAAGAAACGGTGATGGAAGATGATCAATCGAGGCACGAAAAAAAACCTTTGCTTCATCAAAGGTCTGAATACCGCGGTTAAACAGTGCTCTGGCAACCGGCAGCGTCACATTGATCGCTTCCGAAAGAGCCAGAACAGCATTGTCATCATGAGAGAGAAGCTTCCAGCGGTATCGTTTCATGAAAATGTCCAGAATAACTAATGATAAAGGTCAAGGTATATAACACTTTGGCCTTGCTTAACAAAAAAAACAGGACTCCTCAACTGACTTCTGAATATGATGGAATAGCTGAAAAATTTCTACATTAGTAGTTTAAAGCTCAACATACCCTAACAATCTGAAACACTGAGCATGAGTAATCTGATCACAATTGAACGCCACATCCTCGAACAGCAGAAGTATTTTCCGGAAGCAAGCGGAGAACTTACAGACCTTCTGAATGATGTTGCCTTTGCCGCCAAACTGGTAAGAAGAGAAGTAGTCCGCGCAGGATTGGTCGATATTCTCGGTTTCGCGGGCAGCACCAATGTTCAGGGTGAAGAGGTTAAAAAACTTGATCTTTTCGCCAACGAAAAAATCATTTCGGCTATCGGTCAGCATGGAAGGTTTGCCATCATGGGTTCCGAAGAGAACGAAAGCATCATTATACCGCCGAAAAATGAGACCGGCAGCTATGCACTGCTGTTTGATCCTCTCGACGGCTCTTCTAACATCGACGTCAATGTCAGCGTCGGCACCATCTTCTCCATCTATAAGCTCAAGGGAGACGATCCATGCAAAGCAAGTGTCAGTGACTGTCTGCAGCACGGTTATGAACAGGTTGCTGCCGGTTATGTGATCTACGGTTCATCGGTAGTCATGGTCTATACCACCGGACATGGGGTTCACGGTTTTACCTACGACCCTACCATTGGAGAGTTCCTCCTTTCCCACGAAAACATAACCACCCCGAAAAGCGGTAAATATTACTCCATCAACGAAGGCTCTTACGCACAGTTCAATGATGGAACCAAAAAGTATCTCGACTATATCAAAGAAGAAGACCCTTCTACAGGACGTCCCTACAGCACCCGTTATATCGGTTCTCTGGTTGCAGACTTCCACCGCAATCTGTTAACCGGAGGAGTTTTCGTTTATCCTCCGACAACAAAACACCTCAACGGGAAGCTCAGGCTCATGTATGAAGCCAATCCCCTTGCCTTTATCTGCGAACAGGCCGGCGGAAGGGCAACAAACGGCAGAAAACGTATCCTCGACATAAAGCCAGCCGAACTCCATCAGCGTACCCCGCTGTATATCGGCAGTGAAGAGGACGTCATCATTGCTGAAGAGTTTGAGCAGGGATTGCGATAAAAGAAGATCTCTACCAAGCTTATTGACTGCAACAAAAAAGCCCCATTCAACGAGGCTTTTTTGTTGCCATAGCCCATAGTACCTATCGTATCAGATCACTCCACGATCAAATTCCGGATAAAAAATCCGTTCGATACCGACTGTTTTTCCACTTGAAAGTTCAAGCGATATAAGCACCCCCGAAAAATGCACATCATCCTCGGCACATTCATACTTGTGCGGTGTCTGATAAAGCATCCTGTCAGTAGCCGATTTGATCTGCATACCAATAACCGAATGATGCGGCCCCGTCATTCCGGCATCAGTGCAATAGCCTGTTCCTTTAGGCAAGATACGTTCATCTGACGTTGGCACATGCGTATGGGTACCAATAACCGCCGATACTTTGCCGTCAAGATACCACCCCAATGCAATCTTTTCAGCCGTAGCCTCAGCATGAATATCAACAAAAATCAACTGGACACGCTCCCTGACCTGCTCTTTAATCTGCTTGATCACCCAGTCCGCAGTTCTGAAAGGACAGTCGATAGAGTACATAAACGTTCTCCCCTGAAGGTTGACCACGGCAATATCACCCAGTCCATTGGGAAGCTTGTAAATTCCATAGCCTTTTCCGTAAGTGCCCTTAGGATAATTCAATGGACGCAAAACCTGGCTATGTGTTTTCAGCGTATCGAAAAAGTTAAAATTGCTCCAGGTATGGTTTCCCCCTGTCACCACATTAACACCAGCTTCAAGAAGCTGATTGAGTGCTTCAAGGCTCATGCCCTTACCATGATGGGCATTCTCTCCGTTACAGATCACAAAATCAACGTGGTACTTACTGATAAAATTTTTCAGCATCCGGCTTACCATCTGCAACCCCGGAGTACCAACTACATCACCTATAAACATGACCTTTACAGTCTTTTGAGCCATATAGAACCTTTATCTTTATATATTATATACTCTTAATAAAATCAACAACAGCATACAAAACTTCAAAGCCTGACAGTATTTTAGCGAATTCTTCTTTTTCATCCCTTTTTCTTAATGGAAGATACCGAAATGAGCATGAGAAAAGGGTAACAAAAAAGCCCCAACTTGCGAAGGGGCTTTTCTTATTTATATAGCGACAGCAGATCTTACCTTATACATCTATTCAATATCCTATGCAACTGAAGTCTTCAATATCACTTTTCTGCAGTGAAGAGCTTACTTTGCTGCAGGTGCTTCTACCTTAGCTTCTGCTTTCTTTGCTTTCTTTACTTTCTTGGCTTTTTTCTCTGCCTTTACTTCTGGCTTTGCTTCAGCTTTTGCATCGGCTGCTGGTGCGGCTGGTGCTGCAGGTGCGGCTGGTGCTGCAGGAGCTGCTGCTGCAGGAGCTTTTGCGTCTTTTGCTGCTGGTTTGTCAGCTGCGAAAGAAACGCCACCGAAGATTCCGGAGATAGCAAGTGAAACGATAACACCAGCGATAAAATTCTTTTTCATTTGTATGTCTGTTTGAGTTTTAGAATGCATTGGAACCAGGATTATCCTGCTTCCTATAGAGTAATACGCAGCTCTTTGACTTTTCTTTCAAAAAATCTTTCTGCATGGTAATATTTTTTCGGTTCTATCCTCAATACTTGAGATAAATATCTATATTTCGACATTAGTACACGTAACCACCTGATCCATGGCTATATCAAGGAAAATTCGTAAGGTTTTTATCAGCCAACCGACCATTGAAGGAGCAGGCGTTTTCCTGAAACGAGCTTTTGGCTTCAGCCAGGTTCCACTTTTCGATCCTTTTCTGCTGCTTGACGATTTTCGATCAAACAATCCTGCAGATTACTTCAAAGGATTTCCCTGGCATCCGCACCGTGGTATTGAAACGATCACCTACATGCTTGAGGGCAAGGTGGAACATCAAGACAGCATGGGTAACCACGGAGTGATCAGAGCCGGAGGAGTTCAATGGATGACTGCCGGCAGAGGCATTATTCACCAGGAGATGCCGTCTGGTGACGAACACGGAGTCATGGGAGGATTCCAGCTCTGGGCAAACATACCGGCTTCGCAGAAAATGTATCCCCCGCGCTACCAGGACATCACTGCCGGAGAAATCCCCAGGCTCCAACTTGAAAACGGTGTTGAAATCTCTATCATCTGCGGAAAAATCGGGCAGACAGAAGGTGCAGTCAATGATATTGCCATAGATCCACAATATCTCGATATCACCATTCCATCAGGAATTTCCTATACCCATCAGCTTACAAAAGGGTATACAGCTTTTGCCTATGTCATCGAAGGAAAAGGAGTGTTCTGCCTCCACGATAAACCCTGCTCAAACGAAACTCTGATCCTTTTCGATGACGGGGATACAGTTACCGTAACTACCGAAGATACTCCCATACGGTTTCTGCTTGTTTCCGGCAGACCACTCAACGAACCGATCGCCTGGCACGGCCCTATCGTGATGAACTCCCAAGCAGAACTTTCAAGGGCATTTGAGGAATACCAGAACGGAACGTTTCTGAAATAATCCACATGAAATCAACGGTTCTGAAAAGATTCTCCTTTTTCCCCGTCCTGCTTGTTTTTATTCCCTGCCTTGCCGGTTTTTTCCTGCTGAAAGAGAAGGTTTCCGGACAAGCTTATAAAGCAGCATTTACTGCTATGGATTCCTATCGTGCGGTTCATCCCGAAGAGCGTCCACGATTTCTTGCAGTTGTGGATTTCTCAAAACCCTCTTACTTGAAACGGATGGTTGTCATTGACCTTAAAACAGGGGATCAGTCATTTTTCCGGACAGCTCATGGAAAAAATTCAGGAGAGCTCTATGCAAACCAATTTTCAAATTCTCCTGAATCAAACATGAGCAGCCTGGGACTTTATAAAACACTTGAAACCTTCAACGGGGAGCACGGAAAAGCCATTCGTCTTGAGGGTCTTGACCCCGAAATAAACGACAACGCATGCAAACGCGATATTGTCCTGCATTCGGCAGATTATGTTTCACTGAAGTACATCCTTGTAAATATTGTAACCCTTAACAGCCCAATGATCGGAAGAAGCAATGGATGCTTTGTGGTATCACCTCGGGATATCGATGAGGTAGAGCAAAAACTTAACCAGGGAGCTTTTCTTTACGCATGGGGAGAACCCCCATAAAATCATACGATGCCGAGAAACACAAAAGCCCGGATTGCTCCGGGCTTTTTTTATGCATAAATAAACATTTCCTCAGAGCGCGTCAATAATAGCATTCAAGGTGGCACTTGGACGCATTGCCTTGGTTGTCAGTTCTTCATTGACATGATAGTAGCCTCCCATATCCACCGGTTTGCCCTGTGCGGAAATCAGCTCTTCATTTATTTTTGCCTCGTTATCACCAAGCTGCCTGGCTACGTCAGTAAAACGTGCCTGCAACTCCTGATCTCCGGTCTGCTGAGCCAATGCCTGAGCCCAGTAGAGAGCCAGATAAAAATGGCTTCCCCTGTTATCAATCTGGCCGACCTTACGTGCCGGTGACTTATCGTTATCAAGGAATTTTCCGATGGCTTGATCGAGTGTCTCTGCTAAAACCCTGGCTTTTTCATTATTGAATGCTTCCGCAACATGCTCCAATGAAGCCGCAATCGCTGAAAATTCTCCAAGAGAGTCCCATCTCAGATAGCCCTCTTTCTGAAACTGCTGAACATGTTTCGGAGCTGAACCTCCAGCTCCGGTTTCAAACAAACCACCACCGTTCATAAGAGGCACGACAGAAAGCATCTTGGCACTGGTGCCCAATTCAATAATCGGAAAGAGATCGGTCAGATAGTCCCGCAACACATTTCCTGTAACAGAGATCGTATCCTTGCCGGCTCTGATCCTTTCCAGAGAAAAACGAATTGCCTCTACCGGCGACAGGATACGGATATCCAGACCGGTGGTATCGTGGTCTTTGAGGTAATGGTTGACTTTTTTAATAATCTGGGCATCATGAGCCCTGTTGCTGTCCAGCCAGAAAACTGCTGGTGCGCCTGTTATTCTTGCCCTGTTGACAGCCAGCTTTACCCAGTCGCGGACAGGAGCATCTTTTACCTGACACATTCTGAAAATATCACCCTCTTCAACCTTCTGCTCAAGCAAGGTCTTGCCGGCATCATCAACAACCCGGATTATTCCATTTCCTGATGCTATGAACGTCTTGTTATGAGAGCCATACTCTTCAGCCTGCTGAGCCATCAGCCCGACATTTGGAACACTGCCGATGGTCGCCGGATCAAATGCGCCATGTTTTTTACAATCGTCAATGATAGCCTGATAGATTGTTGCATAACAGCGATCAGGAATCATGGCTTTTGTATCATGAAGCTTACCGTCCGGTCCCCACATCTTGCCGGAGTCACGAACGACAACAGGCATGGATGCATCGACAATAATATCATTAGGTACATGAAGGTTGGTAATGCCCTTGTCTGAATCAACCATCGCCAACGGTGGACGACTGTTATACACAGCCTTGATGTCCGCCTCAATTTCTGCTCTCCGGGCTTCAGGCAGTTGCTGGATTTTGGCATAAAGATCGCCAAGGCCATTGTTAACATTCACCCCAAGCTCTTTTATAACAGCAGCATGTTTTTCAAAAACATCTTTATAATAGACAGTAACGGCATGACCAAACATAACCGGATCTGAAACCTTCATCATGGTAGCTTTCAGATGAAGCGACAACAGTACGCCGCTCTGTTTGGCATCGGTCATCTGTTCCTCAAAAAAACGTCGAAGAGATCGGACGTTCATAACTGAAGCATCTATAATTTCACCTGGTAAGAGCGGTGTTTTCTCTTTAAGAACCACATGCGTTCCATCAGCACTAAAATACTCGATTTTTACCACCGCATCGTTCTCCAGCGTAACAGATTGCTCACTGCCATAGAAATCACCGGCACTCAAAGAAGATACGTGTGATTTTGAATCGCTGCTCCATGCCCCCATTTTATGCGGATGTTTTTTCGCAAACTGCTTTACAGACAGCGGGGCTCTTCTATCGGAATTCCCCTCACGCAATACAGGATTTACAGCACTTCCGAGAACCTTGGCAAACCTTGTCTGAAGCTCTTTTTCGGCTTCATTTTGAGGTGCTTCTGGATAATCAGGAATATTATATCCTTGTTCCTGCAACTCTTTGACAGCCGCTTTCAACTGGGGAATTGATGCACTGATATTCGGCAGCTTTATAATATTTGCCTCCGGTCTCAAGGCGAGATCGCCTAATTCAGCCAGATAATCAGGAATTTTCTGATCCGTTGTGAGATTTTCGGGAAAATTTGCAATAATTCTTCCAGCAAGTGAGATATCCCTGGGTTCAAAGTCAACACCAGTCCCCTTTGCAAAAGCATTAAGAATAGGAAGAAGTGAGTAGGTTGCCAAAGCAGGAGCCTCATCAATTTTAGTATAAATGATTGTTGCTGTTTTTGCCATCCGGGTCATCGTTTTTAAGTATTGAAAAAAATGAATTGATACTAACACTCCATCAACCGGCTCTCATGCAAATTGACACGGACTGGAAACTCCGCAGAACAACCATAACAGGCTCTTGTATGTAAGCTACTGAATCCGGTTATGTATATATGTTAATTGCCGGGAAACCTGATGCAGCCTGATTTCCCGATAAAATCACATGGCGGGAATTTACTCATCAAGACCGACACGTGCAGCAAGATCCTTGTCATTAAGCACTTCATGAGCAAGCTTAATCATGGGAATGGTAGCTCCCATTGAACTATACCCACCGTCATGGAAAAGGTTCTGCATTGTAACTTTCCGTGAAAGGTCGCTGAGAATGGTCATGGAATATTCAGCACACTCTTCTGCAGAAGCATTACCGAGAGGAGACATAAGATCACTGTATTCATACATCTTTTCAAACCCGGGAATACCGCTTCCTGCCTTGGTAAACGTCGGACTTTGAGAGACAGTATTAATACGGATCTGATGTCTGGCAAGCCTTGGCCCATAACTGCGAACAATAGATTCAAGCAAAGATTTCGCATCTCCCATATCAGAGTATGTCCAGTAATTTCTCTGTGAAGCTATATATGAAAGTGCGAGAATGCTGCCGCCGTCATTAATTGCCTCATTCTTTAACGCATAAGAGACAAGACGGTGCAGGGATAATCCCGAAACATCAAGGGTTTTCATAAACCACTCGTAGTTGAGCTCTTCGTAGGGCAGCTGCTTACGGATATTCTGTGACATTCCGATGGAATGAACAATAAAATCAACAGAACCTAATTTTTCCTTAAGTTCCCTGAAACAGTTATCGACATCTTCATTTTTAGAAGCATCACAGACAATCATCGGAGCATTGCCACATGATGCCGAGAGTTCTTCGATATTACCAAAACGCAACGCTGCCGCAACATTGGAAATAGCTATCTGAGCGCCTTCCCTGTATGCATGTAACGCAATCTGCCAGCCAATACTGCTCTCATCAAGCGGGCCGAAAACAATTCCCTTCTTCCCTTTCAACAAACCATAGTGCGTTTTCTCGGACATGATATTAGCTGATTCTTTAACAAAGACTGGGGTAAATCCCCGTTAACTCAACATTTTAAACGTTTAAGATACAAGATTCCCTTGAAAACATAAACTGTTTCCCCTTATTTTTTCTTCATACGGCCATACCAGGGTTACTATCTATATCTTCATTCGTCTCATTGAACGCAGCTTGTCGAGCATATTTTTATTCACATTCAACTCTGTTTCTTCCTTTTCGACATGAATCTCCCTGAACACCACCCGCAAAAGATTATCCTCCCTTATATACTCTTCCATTTCAAGACTGTACAAGGCCCTGGGCAGTGTAATAATCCTCTGAGCCCTGTCTACTGTAACCACAATATCAGTACCCATGCGGTCAACCCCGACATCTTCCGCATCCTTGAGAAAAGGTATTTTAATACACAGAACTTCGCGGTGATCTTCAGTCACAGCATTTTTTTTGCTTTCAATCCAAAAATTCTTTCCGGAATAAAAAATCTTGTCAGGCGTCTGCACACCAAAAACAAGTTTACTGATTTCGTGAAGCGCATCAGCCCCTATCGGCTCGGTTCTCTGCAGATGACAGCGAAAAACCGGGGTGGGATAAAATGAGTTGTCAATCTCCATCAGATATTTACTGTGCAGGTCGGCCCAGAATTCAAAATACTCTCCAACTGTTTTGGAGGTAGGAAGAATCTTGTTAATGACAATACCATCAACATTAATGCCGTAGAGATGCACAAAGGTATAGGCACGTTTTGTCTCGAGAATGGATAGCTTTTCAGGGTTCAGCACCAGACGGAAGGTCACTTCAGGACTGAGTATAAACTTGTTGATATCCTCCATCTGCTTGAGCAGGACATTGATCTCATTAAAAAAATCATCGTCAGGAATGGACTTTCCGCTTAATGGACGCGCAATCGACGACATGCTTTTATAGAGCTTGAAAAACTGCTTGCCCATATTCCCTCCTATAATAATCTCAGGATAAGCAAGAAGACGAAGCGTGTTGCCCGTTGGAGATGTATCAAGCACAACAGCATCCCATTTTCCCGATTGAGCCTCGTCAAGCAGTCGGCTTAAAGCAAATATTTCGTCAAGACCCGGCTGCGTTGTCAGCTCGGTAGCCATGCCGCTTTCAATACCTTTGCTTTTATAAGAGGACGAAACGAACTTCTGAAACCCGGACATGTTTTTTTTAAGTTCATGCACTGTATCAACTTCGAGGCCGTAAAGATTATGTTCGATCTTCTGCGGATCATTGCGGCTTATGCGGGTATTGAAAACGTCAGACAGCGAATGGGCTGGATCGGAGGACATGATCAACACCTTCTTGTTCTGCCGTGCCAGCGAAACCGCAGTTGATGATGAAATGGTGGTTTTTCCTGTGCCGCCTTTTCCTGAATAAATAATAACTCTGGTCTGTGACTGGCTTTCTGTCAAGTCCCTCGACAACATAAAAACTCCTGTGTTAAAGGTCTATAATCCCAAAAGGATCCTCTCTTCGAAAAGAAAAAACTATCGTCGGTCAAAGTACCACTTTTCCCCTGCTTAGAGAAAAACAATCTTTTCCCTCAATGCATCTTCAAGAAGCTCCATATACTCTTCATGGGCAATTTCAACTGCCCCGAGTTTCCCAAGATGCGGGTTCATAATCTGAGCATCAAGCAACCGATATCCTTTATTGCTCAAATGAAGCACCAGACAATCAAAAGCTATCTGTGATGCATAGGAACGGCGGAAAAACATTGACTCTCCAAAAAAGACACCGCCCATAGCTATCCCGTACAAACCGCCAACGAGCTCACCCTCATACCAGCTCTCAACACTGTGGGCCAGCCCAAGCTCGTGAAGCTTGACATAAGCTTCAATAATCTCTCCGGAAATCCATGTTTCAGCATCATTTTTTCGAGGAGCAGCACACCCTCTGATTACTCCCTCAAATTCCTTGTCAAACGTTACACTGAATTCTTTTTTTCTTTTCAGACGAAGAACATCACGGGAGGGTTTGTAGGAATCGAGATATACAATTGCCCTTTTGTAAGGCTGACACCAGTAGACCTTCCCATCCTTTGGATCAGACATCGGGAAAAAACCCTGGCGGTAAGCCCTGAGCAGTTCGTCAATACGAATCATCAATCCGAAACAACATCTCCAGTTAATGAAACTTTAACAGAACATCATCAAGCATCCTTTTAGGAACATGATGAATCCCGTTAGCATCCCTGAAATATCGAACCGAATCATTGTCCGCCATCTGATCAATAACAACAGTTTCAACCGGCTTTCCGAGAGCAATGACCAAAAGAATGGAAAAAAAATCAGGAATTTTAAGTAACTCCCTGATTTTTTTGCGATCAAGAGAGGCTATGATGCATCCCCCGATACCAGATGCTGTAGCTGCAAGAAGAATAGTCTGCGCTGCAATTCCACTGTCACACCCAAATTCAGTGCTTATTGACTGATCACCAAGTATAACGATATAAGCCACAGGACGTTCGCTTTCTGCAGGGCCAGGCCAATCTGCAAGATATCCCGCCCAGGAAAGAGAAGGGAAAAGAGCTGCGACAGTCGCAGGTTCACTGACAGCAATAAATTTCAGCGGCTGAAGGTTTTTTTCTGAAGGAACATAGCAGGCAAGCTCAACAAGATCCCGCACGACATCTTCAGTAACCTGAACCCGGCTGTCAAATCTCCGGTAGCTCCGGCATTTCGTTACAAGATCCCTGAAATGCATAATGAGTCATGTTAATACTTTTCACCCCATGCAGCCTCGGTGTATTTTGACAGCTGCTCCCACTCGCCACTCCCTATCCATTCGGCAATATAATCCACCGTTGCAGCATAATGCAAAGGCTCTCTGCATGGCTGCTGCAGCCAGTCGGCAAGAACGGCAACATCAAGAGTGTGGGTCGACATGCCATACCCAAGCTGCTCCATGGCAAGAGCATTGGACTCCTGTTCAATCTGCCCATTGAGAGGCCTGAGCAGCAGCTTCTTTCCGAGATGAAGCGCCTCACCCGGAAGTTCAAATCCGGCATTGCAGACAACACCGCTGCACTCCAGGAGATCATTGAGAAATCCATCACGGGAATAGCCCCTGAAATGGAGATGCCCATCATCACGACTCTCTGACACCTTTCCATAAATAAAAAACTCATACCCTTCAAACGAAGTAACAAAGGCAGCAACATCCTCCACCTCTTCGAACGGCAGATAAACAAGAATCTTCTCTTTAATAACGGCTTTGGCATTTTCCGCATAAAGCAGGGGCGGAATAACCGGAGGAAAAACAGGCTGATGGAAATGGTTCCAGTGAAGCCCCGCATTGTAACGGGCAGGGGCAAAATTGAGCAAGGTATATTTTTCAAAAAGGTTTCCCTTTGCCAGGGGAACATTATATCGAAAGGCATACTGGTGACCGAAACCCATAGAAGGAATATTTCTTATTCGTGCCACTGAAGAGGTTATCGGATCAAAATCGGTAATAATCAGGTCAGTCCCTGCAGTTTCAAGCATCATTATATCCGTCATAAGGCGAAACAGATCGAGCTGAAACATGGTCTCGATATAGCTCAGCTTACCCTTATAGGTAACCAGAGTCATACCCTTCATCACCTTGTAGGGCTCAAAAATCTTTATCTCCTTCAGATCCTCTTCTTTTCTTCCACTTATGATCACAGCAACATCATGTCCATCAGCCTTAAGCCTGCGAACAAGCTCACGGCTGCGACTGATATGGCCATTTCCCGTTCCCTGAACACCAAAAAGGATCTTCATAAGATTTTACGACTGAATCTCAAGATTGGCATACTGCACCATCAATGTCTTCTCCCCGGTATTGCGAAACGTTATCCTGACTTTTTGCTTCGACCCTGTACCCTGAACATCCAGAACCGTTCCCGGACCAAAAAGAGCGTGATGCACCATCGTTCCTGCACGAAGTCCGGACTTTGAAGATTTCGACTGTTCTCCTGAAGCTGCTGGAGCATACAACGCTGATACCATATTCTGCTGATAACCTCTTGATGATAATCCCCCCCCTGCAGGTTTTTCCTTCTCAGGACGTTCTGAAAGCAAAATCCCACTCTCTGTCTGCACTATCGAAGCATCAATTTCACCGATAAACATCGATTTCAGGCAGTAATGGGGCTGTCCATACTGATAGCGGCTCTGTGCCCATGAAAGAAATATCTTCTCCTGAGCTCTGGTCACTGCAACATAGAAAAGCCTTCGTTCCTCCTCAAGTTCAGCAGGTTCATAGCAGTGCAGTGGAAACAGCCTCTCCTCAAGGCCAGTAACAAATACCACAGGAAACTCAAGACCTTTGGCAGCATGAACCGTCATCAAAGAGACATAATTATCAGAGTCCTGCGTCTCTTCATAGTCTGAAGCCAGTGAGATGTTTTCCAGAAAATCCCCAAGTGATCCATTATCAGGATTGTGATCGGAAAAATCCCTGGCCATCGAAAGAAGTTCCTGAAGGTTTTCATTCCGTGCCAGCGATTCTGGAGTATTTTCAGCCTGCAGCAACAAAGGAATAGAGGTTAAATTAAACAACTCGCTCAGGACTTCAAAGACAGTTCCATTCTGCGCCAGCTCCTTCAAAGCTTCAATGACACTGCTGAATGAACGGAGAGCCGTCACCAGCCGCACCTGAAAGCCTCCTTCTTCAGCACGCTGTATAGCATCATACAAGCTTATCCCCTGCTCTTCAGCAAATTCCTTAAGCTTGCCGATACTGACATCCCCGATTTTTCTAGGTGGAAAATTAATAATTCTCAACAGCGATTCACCATCACGTTCATTGAGGATAAAGCGAAGATAGGCAACCGCATCTTTGATCTCCTTGCGCTTGTAGAACGACACGCTCCCAAAAATCTTATAGGGGATTTTGTTCTGGCGCATGACATCCTCAAGCACCCTCGATTGAGCATTGGTACGATAAAAGATTGCAAAGCTTCTATATTCAAAGTCCTGCTTCAAGCGCATCGCGCGTATATGCTCTCCAACTTTTTCAGCTTCGTTCCGCTCATTGTATGCTTCAATAAGCGTCAGAGGCTCTCCCTCGTTACGATGCGAAATCAGCTCTTTTTTAATCTGCCGCTGGTTACGGCTGATAACATTGTTTGCAGCCTTGAGTATTGTTCCAGTGCTTCGATAGTTCTCGACAAGCTTGAAGGTCAGTGCATCATGATAGTCATCCTGAAAATTCAGAATATTTGAAATATCAGCGCCCCGCCAGGAATATATCGACTGGGCATCATCGCCCACAACAAAAATATTCCTGTGTTTTGCCCCGAGCATTTTAGCAACAAGGTATTGCGCCCTGTTTGTATCCTGATACTCATCGATCATTATATAGCGGAAAGAGTCCTGCAGCTCGGAAAGTATCTCAGGATGTGCATTAAACAGTTCCAGAGGCTTGATCAGCAGATCATCAAAGTCAAGTGCATTGTTTTCCTTCAGCTTTCTGGTATAGAGCTCGTAGATTTGCGATGCCTTCTGCTGATTATACTCCAAAGCATTTCTATGAAACTCGGCAGGCAGAATAAAGCTGTTTTTTGCTCTGCTGATAAGACCCTGAACTGTATTGAGAGGCACTGAATCAAGTGAAATATTCAGTTCGGCCATAGATTGACGGATCAGGCTTTTACTGTCATCAGAATCAAAAATTGAAAAGTTGCGGTCGTAACCGATCAGATCGATATAGTTCCGGAGAAGACGAGCAAAAACCGAATGAAACGTCCCGATCCATAACCCTCTTGAACTGCCCTGATGCAACAGGGTATCAATCCGATGCCGCATTTCACCCGCAGCCTTGTTGGTAAAGGTCAGAGCAAGAATATTCCGGGGCGCTACCCCCTCATTTCTGATAAGATAAGCAATACGGTAGGTGATCACCCTTGTCTTGCCGGAACCGGCACCCGCCAGCACCATTACAGGTCCGGCAGTAGCAATTACAGCATTGCGCTGTACCTCGTTGAGATCATGTAAAAAATCCGTCAAAACTTCTGAACACCAGTTAACTGTTAATGCGACCACTTATATCCCTTTGCGCCAAAATCTCCAGTTGAATTTCGCATAACTTTCCCCGTTTTACAAATCACGTGAGCACCTGTAAAGAAGAGTCCCGGCTCGACACACCCATTTTTGCATTTTTAACGTGCAACCTGCTCCTTTTGAGTTTAAGAGTTACTATATTTGACCGCAATCCCGTTACCCAACAAAACTATCCAAGTTATGTTCCCCCTCGTTTACGAAATCAATACCAGAATCTGGCTTAAAAAACTCAGCAGAGAGCATAACCGGCCAGTAACACTCGGTAACATCCCCGATGAGGAGTTCGCCTTCTTTTCAACCTGCCGTTTCGATCTGGTCTGGCTGATGGGTGTATGGAAACCAAGTCAATTCAGCAAAGCAATTGCCACCGCTCATCAAGACCTTCGAACATCTATCCTGGAACACATCCCGCTTGTTAATCCAGACGATATTGTATCATCACCATATTCAATACCCTCATATACTGTCAATGAAGCACTCGGCAGCGAAGACGAACTGCTCACGTTCCGCGAAAAGCTCAACAAGATCGGCATAAAACTGATGCTCGACTTCGTACCGAATCACCTTGCTCTCGACAATGAATGGCTCCCTGAACACCCTGAGTTTTTTATGCCGGTATCGTTTGAAGAGCAAAGACATGACCCCGGAACAGGCTTTGAATATATCCAGGGCAAATACCTTGCTCATGGTAAAGACCCGTACTTCGCACCCTGGACAGACACCCTGCAACTCAACTACGCAAGGCCTGAAACGCACAGGATGATGACTGAAAACCTTTTCAAAATCAGTTCACTCTGCGATGCTGTCCGCTGCGATGTGGCCATGCTGATTCTAAAAAGCATTTTCAATACCACCTGGAGCAACCTCGGTGGTGAAATGATCACAGAGTTCTGGCCTGACGCAATAACTGCCGTCAAGCACCGCCACCCCGGCTTTCTGTTTCTTGCCGAATCATACTGGAATAAGGAGTGGGAGCTCCAGCAGCAGGGATTTGACTTTACCTACGACAAACCTTTTTACGACTACATCTGCAGTTCACCACTCGATGTTGAAAAACTGTCTGGACACCTTACGGCACAATGGGACTATCAGGCACATCTCTGCAGGTTTCTCGAAAACCATGATGAACCAAGGGCGGCCAAAGAAATCGGACTGAATAATAAAGCTGCGGCTCTGGTACTGCTGACAACTCCCGGGATGCATCTTATACATCAGGATCAAATAGCCGGTTTCCAGCAGAAAATTCCGGTACAGCTTATCCGGCAAGCGTCTGAACCCACAGACAGTGAGCTGGTGTCACTTTACAAAAAGCTTTTCATTCTTCAGAAGAATAAGGTTTTTCAGGAAGGATACATTGAACAACTTGAGCTGAATGCAGCTTATAACTCTCATTGTTTCGGATTTCACAGATTCACAGAAGATGAACACGCCTTCATTCTGGCCAATTTCAGTCCGACAGGCATTTCGATAGAGTTCCGTCATCCTGCACTTGAACCTGTCTCCGTCGACACGCTGGACGTCCTGAGTACAGATACAGTAAACAAAAAAGATAATATTCATTATGAAGATCAGACACTCCGGGTGTGTCTCTCTCCTCATGAAGGATTGGTCATAACCTTCTGAACAAATTCAATAATTCACATTTTATGATATGCGATACAGTATTAACATCATCACCCGGCAAACCACAAAGCCAATCGAGATCATTGATATCTCTGCCGAAGTAGCTGATGCTGTGACCTCATCGGGACTCGATACCGGACAGGTCACCGTCATCAGCCAGCATACAACAGCTTTTATCAATATCAATGAAAAAGAGGTTCGTCTCCTTGAGGATATGGAAACCTTTCTCAAGCGCTTAGCCCCAAGAGACGGCAACTACCAGCACAATCTCAATCCTCTTGATGGGCGCGACAATGCACACTCCCATCTGATCGGACTTCTCATGAGCACCTCTGAAACCATTCCATTCTCCAAAGGAAAGCTTCTGCTCGGCGAATGGCAATCACTGTTTTTAGTGGAACTTGACGGACCCCGTAAAGAACGACATATTCTCCTTCAGATTTCAGGGATGTAAAAGACCGCACAAACTCGCCGCAACTGGAACCGGGAAGCCTGAAGCACGGTTACAGAGAGAGTATGAACATAACCTGAAGTCTGAAAAACTATGAGCAATTCACTGCCGGTTCCCATCACGCAGCAAAAGTCACCTCTTTCTGAAATTCATTCTCCAGCTGATCTTAAAAAACTCAGTATACCGGAGCTTCAGACACTTGCAGATGAATGCCGAAAAGAGGTCATCAAACTTGTCTCTGTCAATGGCGGGCATTTTGCATCCAGCCTTGGTGTTGTGGAGCTGACCGTCGCACTTCATCATGTCTACAGCTCTCCACACGACAAAATCATCTGGGATGTCGGGCATCAGGCATACGTGCATAAAATACTTACAGGAAGAAAAGGGGAAATGCCAACCAACCGCCGATACGGTGGACTTGCAGGTTTTCCTAAAGTTTCAGAAAGTCCTTATGATGCCTTTGGAACCGGTCACGCCTCCACCTCTATTTCAGCAGCTGCAGGGATAGCTGCGGCAAGAGACCTTGCCAATACCAATGAAAAGGTTATAGCCGTTATTGGAGACGGCAGTATGACCGGAGGCATGGCATTTGAAGCCATGAATCACCTCGGTGATCTGAAAAGTGATGTTCTTGTCATCCTCAATGACAACCAGATGGCCATTTCACCCAGTACAGGAGGCCTGAAAACTCATCTCATCAACATCACCCTTAATAAAACCTACAATAAAGCCCGTAAATTTCTCTGGCAGGCAATCTCACTCTTCAACAATGACCTGGGAGATACAGCTAAAAATGCTGTTCGAAAACTTGAAGAGGGATTTAAAGCTGCATTGACACCAGGAGCTTTTTTTGAAGCCCTCGGCCTGAGGTATTTCGGACCAATTGATGGTCACAATATGGAGCAACTGGTCAAGGCACTCAAAGAGATGCAGGAACTCCCAAATCCCAAACTGCTGCATGTCATCACAAAAAAAGGAAAAGGGTTCAAACCTGCTGAAGAAGATCAAAGCAAATGGCATGCACACAGCGGAGGCTTCGATACAACAACAGGAAAGTCCCTTAAAAAAGCTGACACCTCACTTCCCCCGAAATATCAGGAGGTCTTTGGTGAAGCTCTGGTTGAGCTTGCCCTCAGGGATACAAAAATTACTGCCATTACCGCTGCCATGCCGAGCGGCACATCACTTGACCTCTTCCAGAACGCTCTGCCAAACCGTTTTTACGATGTCGGCATAGCCGAAGCGCATGCTGTCACCTTTGCCGCCGGACTTGCAATACAGGGATTCAAACCGGTATTCGCTGTCTATTCAACCTTTCTGCAGCGCGCTTATGATCAGCTTTTTCACGATGTCGCACTGCAGAAACTGCATGTCGTTTTCGCTATTGACCGTGCAGGACTTGTCGGAGAGGACGGTCCGACCCACCACGGTGCGTTCGATCTCTCCTACCTGCACGCTGTGCCAGGCCTTGTCATTATGGCCCCGGCCAATGAACAGGAACTGCGCGACATGCTCTACACCGCACTCTATGAGCTGAAAGGCCCTGTTGCAATCCGTTATCCGAGAGGCAACGGCACGGGCATCCCTCTGCAAAAAAACTTCAGTTCTCTGCCCATTGGAAAAGCTCAGATTGTCCGGGAAGGCAACGAGCTGACACTTCTCAGCATCGGCAATATGACATCCAAAGCCCTTGAGGTGGCGGAAACACTGCAGCGTGACGGCATCAATGCGACCGTGGTCAACATGAGGTTTCTCAAGCCACTCGACACCGACCTGCTTGACGAGCTTGCTGCACGATCAACACATTTTGCCGTTATTGAAGAAAACAGCACGATCGGGGGACTCGGCAGTGCTGTCATTGACCACCTCAACACCAAACGCATCAACCGTCCCGTGCTGAAAGTTGCCCTTCCAGACGCATTCGTAACTCACGGAGGAATGAATGATCTCTACAAGGAAATAGGCTTCGACACACCGTCAATGACGGCAAACATCAGGCAGTTTTATAAAGAAACCGGAAGATGAAAAACAGTGAGCAGCGCCAGGACGCCCCGCACTGAAAGATTGGCAAAAAACCCGGCAAGCACATCATCAGCCATAATACCCCACCCACCCGGCAGGCGCTGGGCAGCATCAATCGGGCCGGGTTTGGCTATATCGAACAGCCGGAAAAAAGCAAATGAAAGAAAAAGCGAGAGTAATCCGGCCGGTAGTGCGGCGAGCGCCAGCCACTGGCCGACAAGTTCATCAATGGTAACTATTGAAGGATCTCTCCCATACTTTTCCTCCATAATCTTACCTGCCCATACTCCTGCAGCGGTCAATGGTACGACCAGAGAGAGCAGCACTATTGTGGAATGCAGAGCTGGAATAAAAATATAGCAGAGAACAGCCGCAATACTCGTGACAGTACCGGGTGCTACCGGAAAATAACCGATACCAATGCAGGTTGACAGAATTTTTGCCGTAATCAGCCTCATTGCAATCATCGCCCCTCAAGAGGCTTCTGAAGATAAATCCGCCAATTGCTGACCATATAGGAAATACCGGTGTACACTGTAAAAATCGTTACCGCCAGCATGATATAGTTCAGATAACCGGAAACAAGAAAACGGTGCGTCATGACCGCAACATTCGCACCTGAAAAAGATGCCTCTTTCATCAATATCAGTGCCATGATAACATAGACAAAAATATTCTGCACCAGAGTTTTGTATTTCGCCTCCATGCTTGTCACTACCGGCCTGTTCTTGTATTCGGCATAGATTCTCAACCCTGTAACAATAACATCCCTCACAACAACAAGTATCACCATCCAGAGACTCAGAAAGCCCATCCCGACATAAAGAAAAAAAGCTGCCGTAATAAGCAACTTATCGGCAAGGGGATCAAGAAAAGCGCCAAGACGGGTTGTGACGCCATATTTCCTTGCATGATAACCATCATAAATATCCGTAAGCGATGCCACGACAAAAACGACGACACCGAGCAGTTTCAGATAAGGTTCAACCTGCAGCAACAGAACGACAAAAACAGGCACAAGGAGTATCCTCAGCGCTGTAAGCTGATTTGGTATAGTCAGATATGTTTCGTGCTGTTCTTTCAATCCCTGCAGGATTAATAGTTATAAGCCGGATAGATCACCATGGGCATGGCAGGCTGTCTTGGGCGTAAGATACAGTATTGAAATCTGTTTTTCAATGCATCTATCCTATCGAATATAAATTATTATGACTCCAGCTCCACCACAGTCACACCTGCCCCACCCTCACCCCATTCACCGAGTCGAAAACTTTTAATGTAACGGTGCTGCTGCAAAAACTCCGCTGTCCTCTGCCGAAGAGAACCGGTTCCTTTGCCATGCACAATCGTTATTGAATGAATTCTATGAAGCCTCATCGAATCGATAAACCGTTCAATTTTCATGATTGCCTCATCCCCGCTCAAACCACGTAAATCAACTCTGGTGGACTCCACCTCTCCGGTAACAGCTGACCATGAACTTTTCTGCTTCGGGAGATCAGGCTTTTTAAGACTTTTTTTTACCTGCGTTTTCGAGGTCTTCTCAAGGTTTTTCAGCGAAGTAGTCAACCTGAAATTTCCACATCGCACAACCACACTCTCTCCATTGACACTCTCAACCTCACCGGAAGTACTGGTATCCAGAATCCTGACAAGATCACCCTCACGGATAGTACGATCAATCTGAATCGCCGCATCAGCTTCCGAGAGAAGCATGGACTCGCTCTTTTCAGCATCCTGCTTCTTCAATGCCAGTTGTTTTCTTGCTTCCTGTACTTTTTTTTCATCAGCAGGAGCACTTTTTACTTCTGAAAGAATCTCCCTGATCTGTTTTCGGGCATGCTCCACCTCTTTCTGCAGTTCTCGTGAAGCGCCAAGCTTAAGTTCTCTGCGTTTCTGCTCAAGCCCTGCTTCCTCACTCCGCAAAGAGAGCTCCCGTTCTTCAAGCTCCTCCTTATCTTCCCGAAGCCGCAGCTTTAAAAGACGATTCTCTTCCAGCAAGCCGCTCAGATCATCGAGCATTCGATCAAGCCCAAGCCGTTCACCCTGCATGAATGCCGATGCCCGCTCAACCATTGAAACAGGGAATCCCATCCGCTGCATCATGGCAAAGGCAAAACTGTTACCCGGCAACCCCTTGATAAAGCGGAAGGTAGGCACAAGACCAACCCGATTGAACTCCATCGCACCATTGACTACACCGACACGATCATGAGCATAGGCTTTCAACTCACCAAGGTGAGTCGTGACAATGGTTTTTATACCCCGAGAAAGCAGTTCCTCAATCACCATACGTGCGATTGCCCCCCCCTCTTCAACATCTGTACCGGCACACAGTTCATCAATCAACACAAGATCCCTGCTTCCAGCACGATCAAGAATTCTTTTAATTTCGCCAAGATGCGAGCTGAAGGTCGAAAGGTCATTCTCAATAGACTGATCATCACCGATCTCAATAAAGATATCACTGAACAGAGGAAACACGGAACTCTCGCTGCAAGGCAGAAGATAACCATGTACAAGCATACAGCAGAGAAGTCCTGCCGTTTTCATCGCCACCGATTTTCCGCCCGCGTTAGGCCCTGAAATCACCAGTACCCGCTCACCCTCATCCAGCTCAAGATCAAGAGGAATAACCTCCTTATGACGATGGGAAATCATCAGCCACGGATGAAACCCTTTGATAATCCTGAGCGACTGGCCTTCAGCAAGAGCAGGAAGCACCGAGCGGGTTTCAACTGCAAACCGTGCACGGGCATACAAAGCATCAAACTCACCAAGCAGAGACTCATTGTACCGAAGATTTTCCAGCTCAAGCCGCAGCTCATTCGACATCTCCTTCAGAATCCGCTCAATCTCCCGTCGTTCGCTGATTTCAAGATCCTGAATTCTGTTACTGATCTCAAGGGTTTCCGCCGGCTCAATAAAGACTGTCTGCCCACTCCCTGAGTAATCCTGGATATAACCCGCTATCTTATATTTATACTCCACCCTCAAGCCAAGCGTCAGACGTCCATTCTTGATCGCAACAGTATCCTCCATCAGCCAGCCGCTCTCCTGGCAGCGCCTAACCAGCCGCTCCATTTTCCTGCGAATCAGTTCTCGGCTTCCATTGAGTTCCCGCCGAATCAACAGCAGAGCATCACTTGCCGTATCCCTCACCCTCCCTTGTTCATCAATAATCCTTCGAATCGCGGTCTGCAGACTCTTTTCAAGCCAGATTCTTATGGTAAAATCATTAAGCAGAGGATAGATCTCACGGTTAAGAAACATGAACTTGCGCAACTGCACCGAAGAAAAAAGCAGATGATAAATATCCTGCAACTCCTCAGGCTCAAGATAACTCTCAAGAACCTCCAGCTTTTTCAGCAGCCGCCTAGTATCGGGTAAATAAGAAAAAGGCAGTGGCGCCTCCCCCTCAAGCAGATTTTTTAATTCAAGGATCCTCTCAAGCTCAGCAAGCAGCACCTCCCGCTCCACAACCGGCAACGCTTCCTTAACTCTATCGCGCCCCATACCCGACAGGCAGAACTGCGCTGCGTAGTGGGCAACTTTATCGAATTCAAGTTTTTTCAGACTTACGCTATTCATTTATACCCTGTAATTCTATAAGCCGTTAGGCATTTGCGTCATAAAATATACCTCAGACAGAAAGAGACGCCGGATGAGATAAACTCCCAGAAGGGCTGGCCACAATATTTGAAATAGTCGCCCTGATCGGAAATCCTGGTCTTTCCATAACAGCATCCATTGACAGCTACAACATGAATCCCAGAATTGCTGGTGCGTAACGTTTTTGCTGCTGTTTTGAAGTCGGACTTCATTTTGGCAATCTGACTGCTGTTACCCCAATTCGGACCTGATTTGATAGTGACGATGAAACGCTTACCATCCTTATCAAACTCAAGGTCGACTCCGGGAATACCGGATTTCCAACCTCCATAGACCTTTCCGTTGATAAAAATTGCCAGTCCCTCCAGCCAGTCACCAAAAACGGTCTCCTCATTTGATGAAATATGGGCATCAACCAGCCCTCTGACAATCTCTTCAGCAGTAAGAACGAACTTTGCTTTAAATAAATAAGGGTTCTTCCTTTTCAATACTTTGGAGAGGCTCAAATCGTCAAGAGTTGCGATTCTCTTCTGATGAAAAGTACCGATATTCTCTTCAACGTATGTCGAGACGTCGCTCAGGGCAAGTGGAGTCATAATCGTCTCTTTTTTCCAGAAGATAAAGTTCTACAGGTTTCAACTCTTTTTGTACCATGGAGTAGTACTCCTCTACAATTTCAATGCCGATAGAGTGCCTTTTCAATTTTTGCGCCACCGCGTTGGTCGTCCCTGACCCCATGAATGGATCCATGACGGTATCGCCCTCTTTGGTGAAAAGCTTGATAAACCATTCGGGAAGAGCTTCAGGAAATGCTGCACTGTGTTTCTTATTGTTGCACTCGGTAGCAAGGTGCAGCACGTTTGTGGGATAGGCCATCTCCCGATCAAGCCAATTAGAGATGTTTTTTCCAAACCCGCTCCCTACCTTTGACGTATCCCGTACTTTATCAGTATCACTCAGGTTTTTAAGCCGGCTCTTCGACCAGTCGCCCATCGGCACCATAACAGCTTGCTGGTTCATGTAAAATTGTTTGCTTTTGTTGAACTGGAGCAGCCTTTCCCATGAGTCCCTGAAGCGGTTTGGCCATTTGCCGGGGTAACAATTTTTTTTATGCCATATAAACTCTTCAGTCCAGAACCACCCTTGTTTTCTCATCTCCAAAATGAGCTCCATCACATAGGTGCTCCGTTCGCCATTGACAACCTTTTCTTTGATGTTCAGAACAAAGGTACCTGTGGGCCTGAGTACTCTCAGGAGTTGTTTTGATATCGGTAAAAACCACTCAACGTAGTCGTCCGGATGAAAGCCGCCATAGGTCTGCTTTCTCTGATCAGCGTATGGCGGTGAGGTAAATATCAAGTCTACCGAATCGTCTGGCAGAACATTGAGTACTTCTATGCAGTCTCCAAGATGGAGATCCGTTATTATTTCCATGGGCAAGCGTTCAAAGGCATACGATGTACATTATTTCGGATTATTACAGCATAACCGGTTACCAGGTGTCAAAGCATCCCACCATTCAGGGATGGGTCTCCTTGAGGCTGGCGATATCAATAACAAATCGGTAGCGCACATCACTCTTGAGCACCCGTTCATAAGCCTCATTGACCTTTTGAACAGGGATCACTTCGACATCAGACAATACACCATGCTCTGCACAAAAATCAAGCATCTCCTGTGTTTCCCGGATACCGCCAATCAGTGAACCAGAGAGATGTCGGCGCTGCATGACCAGCGGGGCTGCAGAAAGTGGAACGGGTTCTGGAATGCCTACAAGCACCATGGTACCGTCACGTTTCAAGAGCCCAAGACAGGCGTTGTAATCGTGCATGGCAGAAACCGTATCAAGAATAAAATTAAAACGCTTTTCGTTCTCCCTGAAGGAGTTCTCGTTGCTGGTGACCACAAAATCGTCTGCACCAAGGGCAAGGGCATCATCCCGTTTGCCTGGAGAATGGCTCAGGACAGTCACCCTTGCCCCCATCGCCTTTGCAATTTTCACCCCCATATGACCAAGACCACCCAGCCCCAGAATGGCTACTTCATCACCAGGCTTGACTCCAAAGTGCTTCAATGGCGAATAGGTGGTTATTCCTGCACAGAGAAGGGGCGCAACCCTTTCAAGCGGCATGCCGGAAGGTATGCGAAGCACGTAATCCTCATTCACCGTAATGCGGGTGGAGTATCCACCATAGGTCGGGGTTTTGCCATCACGTTCATAACCATTGTAGGTGACACTCATTCCCTCCTCGCAAAACTGTTCCTCACCCTCACGGCAGGCTTCGCATTCACGGCAGGAGTCGATAAAGCAGCCGACTCCGACGGTATCACCAACCTTCCATTTGGTGACATGGCCACCTGTCCTGACTACCGTTCCAACAATTTCATGTCCGGGAACCATGGGAAAAATGGAACCACCCCATTCATCACGGGCCTGGTGAATGTCGGAATGACAGATACCGCAATAAAGAATATCGATCAACACATCATGGGCCCCTGGTTCACGGCGAATAATTTCATAAGGTTCAATTGGCGCTTTTGCGGCCTTTGCGGCATAAGCTGGAGTATGTAACATGGTTTCTTCTTGTTTTGTGTTGGCGCAATATAATAGTAATAAATAGCAGATCACTCTGATTTTTAAGATATAAGATTATCTCCTATACATCCGCGGGATGCTGAAAGTTTTATCCTTTTCATTTTTTCATTACCTTCGCTTAAGAAAAGGAAAAAAACCATTGTCTGACTCCCATGAGATTAGCTGTTAATATTGATCACATTGCAACACTGCGCAACGCCCGCAATGAGTTTGAGCCCGACCCGGTTGCCGCTGCCCTGCTTGCCGAAAAAAGCGGAGCAGCAGGCATTGTATGCCACCTGCGGGAAGACCGCCGACACATCAGAGACAACGACCTGCAGCGACTCCGGCATGCAGTGACCACCAAGCTCGATCTTGAAATGGCCATGACGCAGGAGATGCAGCATATAGCTTTGCAGACGAAACCCGAGCTCATCACCCTTGTACCCGAAAAGAGAGAGGAACTCACGACCGAGGGCGGTTTTAACATTACCACTCACTACAATACACTGGTTGAATTTCTGAAACCGTTCAAAGCCGCAGGAATAGAGAGCAGCATCTTTATTGAGCCCGACCAGAAAGCCATCGACCTTGCCGCGAACGCAGGTGCCGATCTTGTTGAGCTCCACACCGGTTCCTACGCACTGAAAACAAATGATGAGGATAGAGCCTTTGAACTGCAAAGAATCCGTGAAGCTGCCACCTATGCAAAAAGCATCGGTCTGAAGGTCGTTGCGGGACATGGTCTCAACTACCTGAACATCGCACCGTTTAAAGACATTGCAGAAATCGAGGAAGTCAGCATCGGTCATGCCATCATTGCCCGTGCTGTGCTGTCAGGCCTTGATGAGGCGATCAGGGAACTCCTCCTCATCATTCAGTAGAGCCATGCCAGAAACTGCCGAGAGCACCATTACCATCATCCTGGCCACAGGCAACAGGGACAAGGTCAATGAACTCCGCCCGCTGCTTGAAAACATCACACCCCTGTTCAGAGTAAAAACACTCAAAGAGCTGGAGGTTGAGGTTGACATCGAGGAGACAGAAAAAACGCTGGAAGGCAACGCTCTCCTTAAAGCAAGAACCATTTTCAGCATGCTCTCGGAACGATTTCCCTCCATGATTGCCCTTGCGGACGATACAGGTCTTGAAGTGGATGCACTGCAAGGGGCACCCGGTGTATACTCCGCACGCTATGCCCCCACTACCGATGGCAAATCTCCGACCTATCAAGAGAACGTTTGGCATCTGCTCCACTGCATGAAGGGTATTGCCGACAGAAACGCCCGATTCCGCACAGTCATCGCTATGAAAGGCTCTATCCATTCCGGAGATGAGCAATTCGAGCTAGAGCACACTGCCGATGGTGTTGTTTCAGGCAGCATCACCCTTGAACAAAAAGGAACCTCAGGGTTTGGCTATGATCCCGTATTTCGGGTTCACTCAACAGCCAAGACCTATGCGGAAATGAGCACTTCCGAAAAGAACACCCTCAGCCACCGCGCCCTGGCCATCCAGAAAGCCATTACCGACCTCAAGAACATTCTTGAAAAAAAATTGACATTGCGCTGAAGACTCCTCATGTCCTGCCCTTTTTCGATGCAACGTTTAGGCGTGAAAAATAATTCTCTTTTGTAAGTGAAGCGGTTGGGAAATTTTTCTTATATACAGGTAACACAATTTAACATAATTAATAAACCAGCCATGCCATACAGCTTGACAAGCGTAGGGCATAATGGCTTTGAAAAAGCAGACTTACATATTCATACTAAATGTTCAGACGGGATCTTTACGCCGGAAGAAATAATTCTGAAAGCATCGAATTCCGGACTGAAGGCCATAAGTATTACTGACCATGATTCTGTTTTAGGTATTGACAAAGCAAAGCCATTAGCCTTACTTAAAGGCATTGAGCTTATTCCTGGTGTAGAAATGAGCTCGACGTACAAGGGCTATGATATTCATATCCTTGGTTATTTTTTCAATTATCAGCATTCCGAGCTGAAACAATATCTTGATCACTGCCGTCACCTGCGCACCGAAAGGGCTGAGCGCATGGTAAGCAAACTCGCCAAAATGGGGGTAAAAATCGGCATTGAGCAGATTATTGTCAAAGCTCAGAATGGAAGTGTGGGACGACCCCATATTGCCGCAGTGCTTCAGGACGTTGGCTATGTCAAAAGCTTCAGTGAAGCGTTCAGCAAATATCTCGGTTCTCACAGTCCGGCTTATGTTAAAAGCATAGAAACGCATCCGGCAGATGTCATTGCGCTGATCAATAATGCGTCAGGACTCTCTTTTCTTGCCCATCCGGCTCAGAATGTTTCCGATGAGACGCTTAAACAGCTCATCACCTTCGGGCTTGACGGCATAGAAATTGTGCATCCTTCTCACGACGCCTACCGGCAGAATTACTACCGAGAAATTGCAAACGAGTACTTTTTACTCTTTTCAGGAGGTTCCGACTATCATGGAATGAGAGAGCGCGATGAAGACACCTTCGGCAAGGTTACCATACCATGCGAATGGGTAACTAAAATGAAAAGCAGGCTTTTACAGGCATAAACCAAGATGTTCGGACAATTGATAACGATATGCTGCTAACCTTCGCGCGTAACCAGGAAAAAGCAATTGCCGTGTGGCTGAAAAATTTTATCCTCACCATGCAGGAGTTTTTTCTTTTCTCAGTCAGGGCATTCATCTCTTTTCCAAAAGTAAAACGCTATTGGAGGGATGTGCTTGATCAGGCCTCCATTTGCGGCACCGACTCAATCCCCATCGTTCTCGTCAGCGCCATCTCTATCGGATCGCTTCTTGCCATTGAGGTTGGAAACCTTCTTGAAGACTTCGGTGCAAAAACCATGCTGGGACGATCAACCTCCCTCACGGTTATCCGCGAACTCGGACCCCTCCTTATGGGACTGATGCTCTCGGCACGGTTCGGGTCAAGAAACGGTGCCGAACTCGGTGCCATGCAGATCTCTGAACAGATCGATGCACTGCGCGCTTTCGGCACAGACCCCGTTGCAAAACTGGTCATGCCCCGTCTTGTTGCCGCACTCATCATGTTCCTGCCCTTGACCGCTCTCTCGGACTATGCCGGCCTGCAAAGTGCCGCATATATGGCCGAACACTATCATCGACTCGATCCAGGCATATTCTGGAACGCCGTCTATCCACGACTTGCACCCAAAGATTTTGTGGTCGGCTTCCTTAAAGCGCCGGTTTTTGCCATCATCATAACGCTGGTCAGCAGCTTCAACGGGTTTTCTGCCCGGGGAGGCACTGCCGGTGTTGGTCGTTCCACCATTAAAGGGATTGTTGTTTCATCAGGACTGGTGCTGATTGCAAATTTTTACGTGTCAAAGATAGTGCTGGAAAACATGTGAATGCATGATTGAATTACGAGAGGTCAGTTTGAAATACGGCGACAAAGAGATTCTGAAAAACGTCTCTCTTACCGTCAGGGACAACACCATCAAAGCAATTCTGGGACCAAGCGGCGTCGGAAAAAGCACGATTCTCAAACTGATGCTCGGTCTTATCAAACCGAACAATGGACAGGTCATTATTGACGGCACCGATATCACCAACATGAAGGAGTCAAGCCTCTACTCCATACGCCGCAAAATGGGTATGGTTTTTCAGGGAAATGCACTCTTTGATTCCCTCACCATCAGCCAGAACCTCGGGTTTTTTCTCCGTGAAAACATGAAGCTCCCGGAGGATGAGATTAGCCGCAGAGTTACAGAACAGATTCAATTTGCAGGGCTGGAAGGCTATGAAGACCAGCTTCCCGAAAGCCTGAGTGGCGGAATGCGCCGAAGGGTGGCTATAGGAAGAGCACTTATCTTTAAACCACATATGATTCTGTTTGATGAACCTACTGCAGGACTTGACCCGGTCAGCTCAAAAAAAATCCTGTCGCTCATCAGCTCCCTGAGGCACAACAATAACCTTGGCGCCGTTATTGTTACCCATATTATTGATGATGTCTTTAATGTCGCGGACTGTGTTGCCGTCCTCTATCAGGGGGAAATCATTTTTGACGATGTCACGGAAAAACTTCACGAGGCACAGCATCCCTTTATACGCTCAATTCTCTCTGACAAAATTCTTGAACAATAACATCCTTAAGACGTTACCTGTATGAAAAATCCGAACGCTTTGAAATGGAGCGATCTGAGAACCGGAATTTTTTTCATTTTCGGCATCGGTTTTGCCGCTTACATCGGACTGGTTGTCGGTAAAAACTCAAACCTGTTCTCTGGGATCACAACAGTAAAAATACTTTCCCGAGACGTTCAAAGCTTAGCCGAAAACAACTTTGTCTCTGTATCAGGCAAAAAAATAGGCACGGTATCAAAAATGAATTTTGTCACACACAACGATTCACTTTACGTTGTCGCTGACTTGAGACTGAAACAGGAGTTTGCTGTACTGGTCACGAAGGATTCCAAAGCCACCATTAAATCCCTGGGAGTCCTCGGCGATAAATATGTTGATATCAAAACCGGCAAGGGGCCTGCTGTAACAGAAGGAGATTTTATAGCCCTTACGACTGAAGATGGCCTTGCCAACATTACCAGCAAAGCAAGTCTGACCTTTGAAAAAATCAATACCATGCTTGACAACCTGAACAGCGGTAAAGGTATGGCAGGAAGACTTATTTCGGATGAAAAAATGGGGAGGGAGCTTGCGGAAACCATAAGCAGCCTGAAAGCCACTACAGCTGAACTCTCCGCGCTTTCAAAGAAAGCATCGCATGGAAACGGACTTCTTCCGAAGCTTCTCAATGATAAGGCTATGGCGAAAAATACCGAAGAGACCATCGAAAATCTTAACCAGGCGGCATCAAAAACAGAATCCCTGATCACCAAGCTCAACAACGACAACGGTACGCTTGGCCAGCTCTCCTCCAATCCGGCTCTCTACAACAACCTCTCCCGAACCCTGACATCGCTCGATTCAGTGCTCGTCGACCTGAAAGCACATCCTCACCGTTATGTCAAAATCTCGCTTTTTTAACCCTTGGGGAAAAAGCTCATGCAATCATTCCGTTTTTTTCTCGCAACTCTCTTCATCCTTGCCGAATTAAGCACAGCAACCCCGGGTTCTGCAATGGCCTATGATTTCACACCCCTGGAAGCCACCATGAACAAAGCCGTCAGGGACTCTGTTTTTCCGGGTGCAAGCCTTGCCATTCTCTACAAAGGCAGGGTTGTTTTTCATAAGGCATTCGGACGGATGACCTATGACCTGCACAGCATGGCTGCCGATACAAGCACCATCTATGATCTTGCGTCACTGACCAAAGCTGTTGCCACAACCAGCATTGCCATGCAGCTTGTCGAACGGGACTCGCTCAATCTTCAGTCGCCTGTTTCTCACTACCTGCCTGCGTGTACCGGAAACGGGAAGGAAACAATCACCATAGAGCACCTCCTCCGACACACATCCGGACTGAGGGCACACACTCTCTTTTCAAAAACCTGCTCCTCTCCTGAACAGCTCTTCAGCAGCATTGCCGCCGATACCCTGCTTTCCATACCAGGTCATAAAACACTTTACAGTGATCTGGGCTTCATGCTCCTTGGCAGAATCATTGAAACCATCACCGGCAGCACACTCGACGCAAACTTTCATAACCGGTTTGCCGAACCACTCGGCATGAAATCAACCATGTTCACTCCTCCGCAATCGCTCATTTCGCATATTGCCCCGGTTGAAAAAGACAGCGTCTGGCCCTTCACTTTTCAACGTCCTCTCGTTCATGACCAGAATGCCGCCCTGCTTGGCGGAGTTGCCGGTCATGCAGGATTGTACTCATCAACCGGAGACCTGATCAGGATGGTAACCATGCTGATGCATGGAGGCACTGTAAACAACCATACCTTTATCCATGCCGCAACACTGAAAAAGTTTCTCACACGCAAAGAGACTGAACGTGCATCGGGCTGGGACCTGCGTTCACTTGACGGACATTCTTCAGCAGGCGATTATTTTTCAAACAGCTCCTACGGTCATCTTGGCTACACCGGCACCAGCATCTGGATTGACCCTGAAAAAGAACTTGCTGTTATTTTACTCTCCAACCGGGTCTATCCCTCGTCAGCCAACATTAAAATCAGAGCCTTCCGCCCCCTGCTCCACAACACCGTCGGCGACTGCCTTCGTCTGAAGAAAACCGCAGACAACATCAATTGAGAAAGAGAAAAAGCTCGATCAGGCAAACAAACCATGCATAGGCACAATCGGAAGCGGCACAGGCTTCACTGATTCCTGTCTGAAAATTGCATTGGCAGCCATTCGCCCGGTAAACGCCGCAGCCTCCATCAGAAAAACCGGTGCATCAACGTTGACCCAGTCTCCTGCAAGAAAGAGATTTGAGAAGGGCGTTTCAACACCAGGACGATGAGCGTGATCACCTGGAGCCCATCGGGTAAAATTAGACTGCTGCATGAAAAGCTCATGCAGAACCTTCGCAGCCCTGGTTTCCGGAAATATGGTATGCAGCTCCTGAAGCATCGCTGCCTTGATTTCCGTTTCAGGCCTGATATCCTCAGGTGCAATGGCATAGGCATGCAGCTCGATAACACAGCAACCATGTTTTTTAGCCCACGAAATAAACGGTTCCTGAAAATCGGAGTAAATGGAGATAGAATCAGTATAGGTATATCCCGAAACCGTATAGAACGGAAAATCCTTTGAGGCAAGCGGTCTGTCAATCCATAACCGGTAAACCGCATAGGGGTCAGCCTCGCCAAGCGAAGCCACGTTCGCTTCAAACTCAGGGTGGTTCAGGTGCGAAGCTTTGACCAGTTCACGAACCCCCCGCACATTGGTCGCAACCACACAGTAATCACACGCCAACCGTTCACCGCCTCCCGTCTGCTTCACCACAAGCACTCCCCCCTCAACAGCAACTGCAAGCTTTGCAAGCGGAGCCTTGGGCGGTCCGCTCACCGGACTTCCCGATGCATCAAACCTCCCCGCATGGCAGGGACAGGAGAATCCACCGGCAACTGCATCAGGAGTGACCGGACATCCCATGTGCGTACAGCGCCCGTCATAAGCCAGATAACCACTTTCCGTTCTGCCTACCATGACCGGCACTCCCTCAGCTGTCACAAACCCGGCAAAGCCCTGTTGCGGAACCTTTGCAGCATCAAGATACAACGTCAAGGCTCTTCCTCTCTCCGGCGTATCGACGATCACCCCGACAACCTTCTTCCCGACAACCTGAATGCTCCTCGCCGTACCCCCCTTCTGCAAGCTCACTCCCAGCTCCTTCAGCTTCGCCTCAAGAGGATTGATGAGCGCACTCATGCAATCACGGTTTGTTATCGTAAAGGCTAATCCTTCAGGATTGCCCATAAAATAAAAGTGGAAGTAACGGAGCGCCTCAGCTGCCGACAACACCTCCATTCGGTTCATCGTCGCATCCGCAAAAGGATGCAGCACGGTATCAACAAATGCAGGGAGAGCATTCCCCTTCCTACAATAGGTCAGAAAATCAAGAGAGTCATACTTCTGAAAGGTCCTGTTATACTCATATCGAAACAACTCCACCGTTGGCAACAACCCTTTATAGTTTTTCAGAAACGAGATAAAATCAAGTCTCTTTGACTGCTCGATAATGGAAAGAACATTCAGCGGAAAATACTTCGATGTCTGGCCGTAGATCTCTTTGGGAAAATGTTTAAAAATCACCGGATATCCCGGCGAAGAAATAAAGTTCTCCCTCTTTATCCCTGCATAGGCAAATATCTCGTTCAGATTATAATACTGATCAAAAAAGCCATGAAACCCATGCTCTACCGGAAAACGCTCACCAAGAGCCTCAATATCCCAACCAGTCAGCTTCCCCCCCAATGCAGCAGATGACTCAACAAGGGTTACCTCAAATCCCCGTTGAGCCAGTTCAAGCGATGAACTTATGCCCGCCAGACCACCCCCGATAACCACTACCTTTTTTTTACCATCAACCCTATCCTTCATCCCCGATGCCTGCCTGCCATATAAGGCTTTTCGCGGCTGATAATAACCTATCAGACCTGCTGATCCCGTTACAGCAACACCGACACCAATACCAGTACCCACAAACATTTTTTTAATAAACTCACGACGTTCCATAACAAGATGAGAGGATTGACCTGGAGGAAATAGAATTCCTGAACTGTATATTTAATTAACAGCTAAATATCTGCTTAAACAACCCTTCCGAAAAATCCATCACCCTCTTATGGCTGACCCATCCACCAATCTTGCACACTCCATTCGCAAGGAAGCAGCAAGGCTCGGGTTCTGTGCCATAGGTTTTTCCTCACCTATCCCGCAGCCGCTCGCCATGCAGCGCTATAACAACATGATTGCTGAACATCGGCATGGTGAGATGGTTTATATGGAAAATCGATTGAACGAACGGGCCCTGCCCTCGATGCTGCTCCCCGACCTGAAAACCATCATCTCCTCAGCAATCAGCTACAACAAGAAAGTTGATACCATTGCCGGACAACCTGTCATCTCTAAATATGCCCTCATTGACGACTACCACACTGTTGTCCGTGAAAAGCTCCATCAACTCCTCGAATACCTCAAAGCCCTCCTCGGAGAAGATATCAACGCAACAATAACCGTCGACAGCTCCCCCGTCCTCGAAAAAACCTGGGCTGAACATTCCGGCATCGGAAAAACAGGAAAAAACACACTCCTCATCATCCCCTCCGCCGGCACTTATGTCTTCCTCGGAGAACTGCTCATCGACAAACAACTATTCGACAACAAGCCCCCCCTCCCAAACCTCTGCGGAAGCTGCACAAAATGCCTCGATAGCTGCCCCACCAGCGCCCTTGTCGAACCCGGCAAACTCGACGCAACCAGATGCATCTCCTACCTCACCGCAGAACTTAAACGTGAATTCACACCTGAAGAGTCCGCAATGATTGGCAACCACCTCTTCGGCTGCGACCAGTGCCAGCAAGTCTGCCCCCACAACCACCAGACAACCATTCCTCCCGACAGCTCATTCACCCTGCACCAAAACCTGCTCAACATTACCCCGGAAACAATCCTGACATTAACCAAATCCACCTTCCGCACCCTCTTCCAAGGAACCCCAATCTACCGTATCGGCCTGAAACGCCTCAAACGCAACGCCCTCGCCGTATCAAAAAACCAGCAAACAACTTAACCCTCACTCAGTACTCGGATCTCAGCACTTTCTTTCCTCACCCTCCCCTGCAAGAATTTCCTTTTTCAAATGAAAAACCTTATCTACTACCACAAATGTAGTAACAACTCAGGGTATTGGGGCTTTTGGATGATTTGTCATTGATAGCCAAAGAAGATGTTCTCGGACGTCTGCTGCAGGATGAGTCACTCCACCACCGAAAAAGGGCGTCGCGCAGGAAAACATCAACAGGATGACAAATGCAGTGGGCAACGAAATACACAAGTACCGATTGGTGAGAAAGATAGGGGAGGGATAATGGGTTCGTTTTGTAAATTTTCGTAGAGGGGTTCAGATTATCAGGGCATTGTAGTGATCGCTT